>Ga0272442_10000851_pt1 | contig 47625 bp, 42 predicted proteins | sample SSMForm2O_FD_200262 | JGI IMG/M metagenome (GOLD analysis project Ga0272442, IMG submission 200262) | Marine sediment archaeal communities from Little Sippewissett salt marsh, Falmouth, MA, United States - SSM-Form-2O | ecosystem: Environmental > Aquatic > Marine > Wetlands > Sediment ... | reverse complement strand
TTTGAGAAAGCTTGGTATGAAAGAAGCTATTTATTATTTTCTGGAATCTCAATGATATTAATTTGTGGAGGTTTTCTCGGTATAATAAAAGAGGAGGTAGCATTTTCCAAATGGAAAGAATTTAAAAAATCGGATCACCCGATACTATTTTGGGTTTTCAATATATTCTATATTTTATTTGGTATTGGAATATTCCTTTTTTTTACATGGTATATCAAATAATGGTGATTTTCAACCTTGATCTGGGGGACAAAGCTGATAAAACACGTTATATGCCTTTAAGATATCTTTTTCTTCTACAAAGAAAAGCATTTCAGGCACACAGCTCATTGTCTCCATCACATTAACCCCATTTATCGCTAGTTCATTTGAGATAACTGCAATAATCCCCGGTGTTTTGACAGCTTCTGGATGAAGATGCATATTTATTTCTGCTAGGTTTCTGTCAATTTTTATTACCTTTTTTTCTGGAAATAGTTTTTTTACTGTATCTAGGTTCTTTTCGTTTACAAGTATCTTTATTGCTTCATCTGCTTGAATAATCCTTAGGACGTCTCCTCTATGAAATTGTATAACTGAAAATAGTTTTGGAAGTATCTCTTCTACTTCGGTATCTTTTATTAGTGATATATTTGCAAGTTTACTTTTTGTAGAAATTCCCCCCAGGCTTATTACGTTATTTGCTCTGTTGTAAATATCATTATATGGGTCTGACTTATATCTTCTTATTGCACTACTTACTGCATCAAGTGTCGCATTTATTTTATGTTCAGATATCAGATGTTTTGCAAGAGCAGTTGTATTTACAAGGTCTCTATTCATCACTCTTCTTATACATGGGCTATTATCAAGTATTTTCCAAACCATGTGTGTTATATTTGTCATATATACTAAATATCTGTCAAAATATAAAAATATTTACATTTCCTGTCAATTATTTTATTAATAGATAAGATATACCCTTATTTACGGGAGTGAAAAGAATGGATATTTATGAAATTGGAAAAAATCTCGGACTTGAAAAGGAAGATATCGATAATGTAATTTCAAATAATGATAACTCTTCAGAAAGTCCTAGAGCAGATATCTATAAGGCAGGTACAGATTATGGTACAATAAGTCCCTCAGAGATATACAAGGCAGGAACAAACTATGCTACAGTATGTCCTAAGGAACTCTATAAAGCGGGAACTAATTACGCTACAATAAGTCCAAAAGAACTTTATAAGGCTGGAAGTAGATATGGTACAATTACTCCAAAGGATCTTTACAAAGCAGGAACATCTTATGCAACAATTAGCCCTAATGATTTATATAAAGCGGGAACATCATACGCTACAATCAGTCCTAAGGATTTTAGATAATATTCTTATTCATTTTTTTTTATTTTTTTTATTTTCGAAATTAGGAAAAAACCTTTATATAAGAACTCTATCCCACACCGATGGCAAAAAGAAGGAAAGAAAAGGATGAGGAAGAAGATAAACCCTTTAAAATACCTAAATTTGATGAAAAAGAGTTCATAAGAAAGGAAAAAATTAACATCAAATCAACAGTGATATCGTTTTTGTTTGGTATTTTGCTGGCCATTATCTGTTTTGGATTCTGGGCATTAATGGGCCAAAATGAACTACGTTGGTATTTGGTTTTACTTGTTGCAGTTTTTAACGCCTCATTTCTAAGATATATTTACATTAGATTAAATATTGACACTAAAGACTTCACAAAGAAAAACTGGTTCAGCTCATATGCAATATATTTCTTTTCATGGCTAATAGTATTAATTGTACTTGTAAACCCGCCATTTTATGACGGAGAACCTCCAAGAATTGAATTAATTAAATTACCAGGATATCAGGAACCAGGTGGGGATGTAATGATATATGCAAAAATTACAGATAATACAGGAATTGATAAATCAAATATTGATTTTCAATTAACCTACCCTGACGGAACATCTACAAATCCTGATTTTACTTATGAAAACAATGTGTTTGAATATAGATTTGACTATGATAAAGATGGACCAAATAATTTTACTGATGATATTAGCTATGATTTTAGTTTATCAGTAACAGATGATAGCACACATTCGTCAAAAATTGAGGATTCCTTTACCTATAGCAAAAATACAATTACAATTCCGGACCCATTAGGTGTTACAACTTCCCCTGGACCAAAAATTGGTTATGCTCAAACAATTAAAATCGATGTTGACACTCAAGTCAATAGAGTTTATTATACCGTTAATGGTGGAAACGAAATCAATGCAACATTAGATGATGATGGATATTACATATCTTCGGCTAAGATGAAAGGATGGCCAAAAGATCAGAATGTTACAATTAATGTAACTGCAGAACTGATATATTATTTTGAAAATCATATTGTAGACAATGAATTTGTAAAATATACAAATACAATAAATGACACTCAAACTTACTATTTTTCAGTTACCGATGATCCAAATGTAGCAACAGAAGATATTCCAGAGATAAAACTACCTGGCCCAAGAATAAAACAAGCACCAGGTTTTGAACTTCTAGCATTTATTGCTTCATTAGCTGCAGTTGTTTTAATCTTTAAATACAAGAAAAAGAATAGAAGTAATCAGAAATGAACCAACTAGCAGGATTTGCAAGACAACTAAAGAAAAACTTCAGTCCCAAAGTCAAGGATCCTAAAAAGCCGGTAGGTTCTTGGTCAGAAAAAGACCTTATCAATGGAAAAATTGTAGATACTTTTGTAATTATTTTAAGGACCAGAGGATGCTCGTGGGCACTTAAATCTGGCTGCAGTATGTGCGGGTATTTTAACGACAGTCTATGGGAAGATATAACTGATATCGATCTAATAGAACAATTCAATCACGCAATGGATAAATATTCAGATCAAAAATTTATAAAAATATTTACTTCTGGAAGTTTCCTTGACAAATACGAAATTTCAAGAAAAGTCAGAAAGGAAATTTTAAATAATTTATCTGGAAAGGTTGAAAAACTATCTGTAGAATCAAGACCTGAATATATAAACAAAGAAATTATTGATGAAATAAAGGGTGATTACAGTTCAGATATATTTGAAATTGGAATAGGTCTTGAGACGGCTGATGATTTTATCAGAAAAAATTTTTTAAACAAAGGTTTTAGTTTTTCCCAATACAAAAAAGCATGTGAAAAGCTAAGAGAAAATGAGATTAAAACAAAAACATATGTTCTTATAAAACCGCCTTTTTTAACTGAGAAAAAGTCAATTGATGACTCAATTGATACTGTTGAGAAAATAAAGAAACTTACAGATCTTGTGTCCTTAAATCCAACAAATGTTCAAAAAAATACAGTTGTTGATTATCTATGGAAAAGAAGAGAGTACAGGCCACCATGGCTCTTTAGTATTGTAGAAATTTTAAAAGAAAGCAAAGAAATTGCATCTAACTTAAGAATAAAATGTGACATAGCTGGTGGAGGAAATATTAGAGGAGCACATAACTGTAGAGATTGTGACAGAAAATTTCTAGATGCGATTACAGACTTTTCCTTAAATCAAAAAACCAAGGTTTTTGATAATTTAGATTGCAAATGTAGGGAAAAATGGCTTGACCAACTAGACCTTGAAGGCTTATCTTTTGGGTCTTGTGCAAATATGTATGGATAGATTTTATGAAAAAAAAGGTCGAAAAATCAGATATAGTTGTCCTTGTTGATTCAAATTATAAAAAGTTCATTGTTGATACAGACGGAAAGACAGATAAAATTAAGGGAGTAGGTGTAATTGACCCAAAGATTTTGATAGGGGCTAATTATGGGAAAATTTTTGAAATAGGAAATAAAGAATTTTACATATTTGAGCCATCGATTAAAGATAAACTTGATTCTTTGAAGAGAAAAGCCCAAATCATTCTTCCAAGGGATGCAGCCCATATACTTATGAACTGCTCAATTCAAAGTGGCCAGAGGGTTCTGGAGTCCGGTATTGGTTCTGGAGCACTTACAATTGCTCTTGCAAGTACTGTTGCGCCAAATGGAAAGGTAATATCTTATGACAATCGTGAGGATTTTATTAAACATGCAAAAAAGAATTTGTTTAATGCTAATCTAGACTCTTTAGTTGAAGTAAAACTAAGAGATGTAACAAAAGGAATTGAAGAAAAAGACCTTGATGCAATAATCCTTGATATTCCAAATCCCTGGAATGCAATAAAACATGCTTACAAATCATTAAAGCCTGGGGGATATCTATGTTCTTATTCTCCTTTATCCACTCAGGTTGAAAAAACAGTCCTTGAAATCAAAAAATACGATTTTATTGAAATCAATACAATAGAAAACATACAAAGAAATATTGTAGTTTCAGAAAAAGGAATAAGGCCTAGCTTTAATATGCTAGGGCATACTGGTTATCTTTCTTTTGCAAGAAAGGTCCTGGAAAGAAAATAGATAAATTTTTGTTGTCGATTACATCTTGGTTGATCATTGTTGCTTTATCTTATAAATGTTTGATATTCTTGACTTGAGCTGCTTTGTTGTTGGCTTCCTTGCTGATTGTTTTGATAGTTGTAAGGCATAGTTGTTTGTAAGAATCCAGGGATACTTAACAAATTATCAGAATCCTCTGCTTTTGCAGTTATTGTGTATGATCCTTCTTCAGACCAAGTATGGCCAATAGATAGTGGAACTCCGGATTTGAAAGGTCCAATGCATTGATTACAACCATCGCCCCAATCTATGTGATATTTTATGTATTGGTCTTGAGGGTCTGATGATAGAAAAGTATAAAAATACTCTTCGCCAGCTTCACCATTTGCAGGCCCATTAATTGAAGGCTGCAGAGGTGGATTGTATAAAATTACCTTGATGCAAATATAGTCATTAGGTGGCAGAGGACCGATATCAAGAGATATTGATTTTACCTTTCTCATGTTGATTTCCGTTGAAGTTCCTGGTATAATAAGCTTTACAGCAGTATATGATTCATAAGGAATAGAACTTACATCCCATGTTAGATTTAGTACTGCATCAGGTTGACACCAGAAAAATTCAAAGATGAACTCTTCATCAATATCAGGATGATCTCTTATATCTACAGTTTTTTCCCAATAATCATGAAAATTAACTGACCAGAAATCAAATTTTGTATGTGTTTCGAAATCATATAATTCATCAAATAAAGGATCATAGCAATCAGTTGCATCTATGTCTTCACCAAATATTACAGTACTTTTTTCATATCCAACTCTAGCTGTAATATGTGCATCCCATCCTCTTACACCTTTTTCTGATGCTCTATCTAAATATTTTCCAAGGAACTCATCCCATTTTGTATTCCTTGTAAAATCACAGCTAGTTTCATATTCATCATCGTATCTATCTATTTCATCTGGAAAATATATTGACATTCCATCAAAATCTTTTGCTGAATCTGAGTGTCTACAGTTAATAACAGCTTCCTTAAAAGAATTTATTATCTCTTGGGCTTTAGACTTTGTTTCAGTATCTGTTGAATATTCTAGTATTCTTTCTGCAAAATCCTTAATATCAATTAGTTTTTGAATATCTCCATCAAAAGGTCCAAAAATATATACACAATTTTCCCTTGCATTCTTGATTTCTTGGAAATATTTATTATCATCTAAATTTTCTATCATTGTATCAGCAAGACTATCTAAATAATAAGAAACAGTATATCCCTTGTATGGAATAATATTTGAAGCACATTCTGATCTTGTATCTTTATCGTCAATAAGTTTAATATTGTTACATATTAGATTTGATAAATAATAGCCATTTCCATTAAGGTTATTTTTGAGATTTTCTAAAAAAGTCTTATGTGCTTTATTAAAAGAAGCTCCATAGGTTACTGTTTCAGATCCCACTTGATAATATACAAAGGGAGTTAATTGATAAACAGATTCAATACAGTTCATTACACAATTTCTAAAAAATAATGTATCTAATTTATCATCAAATTTGGGTTTGAGTGTTTGAAATGCTTCTTTTAACTCATCAAGTTCTAAAAAATCCGTAGTCAATTCAGTAGTATATAAATCTGGGCAACAACCTTTCCAATGTGCACCGTGCCCCTCTGTTGCAATCAAATAATGTTTAGCAGGATAATTATTCATACAGTACAGTGAAAAATCTATCAAGGATTGCGGGTCACCTGTATTTATTTCACTGCCCCATTCACTGTTTATTTCATTTAAAGGAATATTTTCAGTACTATCCTTTAAAATGTGTGCTGCTTTTGTATTATCATTTAAAAATTTATCATATAGTGTTATAATTTCCATTTTTCCATAAATTGAGCCTATTTGTTTTAAATAATATATAAATAATTCGCCTTGTGGGCTTAATACTGTATCATCTAGGGCTATATAAAAAATCAGTGTCCATTCTGCAGGAGGTTTTATTGATAAATCTATTAATATATTTTTAGATCCAGCGTTTGAATTAATTGTAATATTTCCACTGTAATTTCCATTCATGTTGTTTGTGTTTAGAACTGTAACTGTTATTTCATCCTCTTCTCCAGAAGATTCACCACTTGTTGGAGATACAGTTATCCAATCTAAATCTTCAATGATTTCATATTCTAATACAGATTGTCCGCTGTTCCATATTTTAAAGCTCTTACTGTCAGTAAAACCTTGGTAATGCTTTCCGAAATCTAAACTTGCTGGATGATAGGACAGTAGCGGAACATATAGCTCACTATCAAAATTTACTTTTAACATCCCTGCTTCACTTAATTCCAATATTGTGGATTCAGAATTTTTATCTTCAACATTTACTCCACCGCTTGTTGTCCAGTGATTGAAATCAAAATCTTGATTTGCTATTGCATCAATTTCATACTCTTCTCCATCAACCAGATAAAAGGAATCTCCATTGTAAAAAGGAAAACCTTCAAAATTTATATGACCGCCTTCGGGTGGTGAAACACAAAAATCAATTTTATATAATTTTTTAAAATTAGCTTTGATACTACCATCTCCAGATATTAGGATCATAGTAGCATCTTCTTCTTCATCACAGATTGTTATTTCGCCTGTTTTTGACCAACGACTAAATACATATCCGCTTGGTATTTCTGATTCTATCATATACCAATTAGATGTCACTTGTACACTTTCTCCATTGTAATATGTTTCATGGTTGTTATCATCAAACCAAAAGTTTATTGCTCCTTTGTCACTTGGTTCAGTGTTAAATGTAATTGTTGGATCCTCAGCTACATAAACAACTGTTAATGAACCATCACCACTAACTGTAACTTGTGAAGTTGATGAGTAAGGAGATGAAACACTAACACCATCTGTTGAGGTCCAATGACCAAAATAAAAGCCTTCAGGATTTCCTGCTACTGCAGTATATTCTCCTAGGTATTCATATGCTTTGCCGCCATGATGATATGTAACATCATTAAAAACAATATGACCTGTGTCACTAGGATATGTATAAAAGTTTATTTGTAAAGTTTCTTGTGAAAAATATGCTCTTAAACTTCCATCTCCGTTTACATTTACTGTTGTAGTTTTTGATTGTGAATCAGAAACAGTAATGCCGCCTGTTGTAGACCAATGTGAAAATTGGTATCCACTTACACCATTACCTGTTGCACTATATTGGCCGTTATTAAGTTCTGTACTATCTCCATTTTGATATGAATTACCTTCAAAAGTTATAGATCCTTTATTATTTGGGTCTATATAAAATGTAAGTGTTGAAACTCCTGGAGAATAACTTCCTGTGTGAAAATGCCAAACAGGACCGCTTGTTTCCTCTCCAAATTGATCTTTTGATATAATTTGCCAATAATAATCTGAATCATAATCTAATGTACCTGGGTTGTATGTTGTTTGATCGTAATCATCCTCAACTTTTACATTAGGATTTGTGTCATCCTTTTCAAAATATATATCATAAACAACTGAATTTCCATCTGGATCTCCGCCATCCCAATTTAGATCAGTATATATATTTACATTGTTTGCATTATTCGACGGGCTTGGCGAACTAGGTTGATTCGGAGCGTTATTGTTATACCCATATGTTTTAAAACTTAGATCAGTATCTTCAATTTCCCAATTTTCGTTTTGCCCTACAGATAAATAAGTATTTCCTTGTGGATAGACATCTTCTCCCCCTGGATTAGAGTATCCGTGAGAAAGAATACTACAATCGTTATTTTGATTTAAATCAGCCCATAAAACTATATAAAATTCTTTTGAGGAAGGAAGTTCTAAATCATTAAAATCAAATTCTATCCATTCCATTTCATTCCATTCGTAGGGTATTATGCTTGGGTCAATTGCAACAGTCCTTTGAGTAGATGAAGGATTATTTATGTCCCATCTAATCTCAAGTATTATATCAGTGGTTGGCATTGGATCAGGTTCTGCCCCACTTAAAAGAAGTTTAACTTTACTTAAAATATCATAATTTGCAACTATAGATTGACCTACTCTTTTTAGAGTGCCTTGATTTACACCAACCCAATATCCAATGTTTTCTTGAGTTTGGGATTGGTCGATTTGATCAAAGTTAACTGCACTAACATTTTGAAAGAGACTAATTATTATAAATACACTTATAAATATTCCAGTTATTTTTTTGCTTTCCATTTTTTATCACTAGAAAACAAAATTATTTTTCATCGTTTATAAATTTTCTAGACCAATCTTTGGGATTTTAAAGACGATATTTAAAAAAATTTATTTTAATTTTATTCCACGCTGATTTTGATAGTTACCAGATTTTTTATCATAAAGCTCAGAAGGGATACTCTCCATTCTTTCAAAGACTATCTGACAAAATCTATCCCCAATTGGAATTTCTAGACTTTCATCATTTGAATTAAAACAACTAATTGTAAGTGTTCCATGAAATCCCGCATCTACTTTTCCAAAACTGGCCATCACGCCTTTTCTTGCATAACTACTTCTTATCCAAAGTTGAGAAGTAATTTTAGGCCCCATTTTTACAAACTCTTTTGTACTAATTGCAAACCATGACAATGGAGGAATTGTTGCAAATCCATCTTTAATATTTTGATCTGTCTTTTTAATAAATATCTCATCAATTGATAAATCATAGCCATTTGGTGTAAGATTCTTTTTATTAAATGGCTCAATCCCAAGCTTATCTTCTTTCATTGACTCAATAATATCTAGATCTGAAAGTATACCCATAAATATCACTTAAATGATTTTAACACTATTTATTACTACATCTTTTAATGGCTTATCTTGCCTGCCTGTCTGTACTTTTGAAATATTTTCAACAACTTCATAATTTTCAATTACCTTTCCAAATACTGCATGATGACCATCAAGCCAAGGGGTTTCCTTAACTGTTATAAAAAATTGTGAACCACCCGTGTTTGGGCCTGCATTTGCCATAGATAGCATTCCCTTTGAATCATGTTTTAAACTAGGGTGAAACTCATCCTTAATAGTATAGCCTGGTCCACCTCTCCCGGTTCCATGAGGACATCCGCTTTGTATCATAAAATTTGGAATTACTCTATGAAATATTAGTCCGTCGTAAAATCCTTTTTCAGCAAGTTTAACAAAATTACCAACTGTGATTGGTGCTTTTTCATTGAAAAGCTCAACCTTAAATTCTCCCATGTTTGTATTAAAATATGCAATTTTTTCACTCATTTTTTTACCTCCGGTTATTCTTTTGCCATGTATATCTTCTCAATTATAATATCATTATATGGTCTTCCACCACCAACACTGCCATAACTACTATCATGATTTTCATCTGCGATATCTCTGACAACTTCTATTCCATAAATTGTTTTTCCAAATGCAGCATAGTTACCATCCATTTGGTATTGTGACCCGACCCTTGCACCATCCATTATAAAAAACTGTGCTTCACCAGGCATTCCTGCACCACCACTTGCCATGGAAATTGCTCCATCTACATGAGTAAGGCCTCCTTCAAAAGTACTGATGCTACCATAGGTACTTGTTTTTGTTGTTCCGTCAGCCATAGTGCTTCCTGCTTGTATCATAAAGTTATCCATTACTCTATGAAATATCATTCCATCATAAAAACCGTCTTTTACTAGATTGATAAAATTCTGGCAAGTCAGAGGTGCCTGATTATTTTTGTTATATAGCTCAATTGCTATTGCACCTTTAGAGGTTTCAAGAACAGCTACGGGATAATCAGTTCCTGCAAGAGCTGCTATATACTCAGGATCATCCTTATAGCTAGAATCAGTACTTGATTCATTTCCAATACTGCTAAAAACTACATAAACTCCAGAAAGGATAAGCATTAAAACAATAAATATTGAAAGAAACATAGCAGGTTTGTTTCTTTTTAACTTAGTCTTTGTACTAGGTTTTGTAACAGGCCTTGATCTTTTTCTTCTACTGTTTGACTTTTTTGCAGACATAAAAACAGAAATCCAAATATAATATCTAATAAATAAGTATTTGGAGTATAATCTCTTTACTTTTAATCATCTCTGGGGAAGATATTTAAAAACTAAAAATTATGATATAATGTTGCAAAATAAAAAAAAAATTGATCAAGAGAAAATCTTTCTTAATTCACAACAGAACAGTTCTAGTTTATGTGCTCTTTGTAGAGGTACAAAATTATTATGCGGAAAATCAAGATGTCCGATAATTGTAAAATATCATTCTAAAAATAAGATAGAACCACTTATAGATAAGATAAAAATCGGAGGTGCATCACCACCAAGTGTTTTTATTGGAAGAGTAGGTTATCCAAAAGTTTCAATTGGGCCAATGATCCCACCAGTTATGGGCGATACATCAATAATTGATACACCAGAACTTTGGCTTGATAAAAGCCTTGATGAGATTGTTGATTTTAGGTCAATGCTTATTCGGGGTAAACATACTGTTGATATTTACGATGTGGATAGTTCAAATAAAATAGTTGAGTACACAAAAGAACTTGCTTTTTCTAAAAATAGTGTTTTTACAGAAGCAATTTTTACTAAAAAACCTAGTGGAAAGATTGCTTTTTATGATGAATCCCAGCCCCATGGGCCTTCTGCACCGATTAAGAGATTTGATATTTCAAATCCAAAATATGAACAAAATATTGAAAAGGCATATTATGACACCGATCTCAAGTCAAAGGATGCAGTGTTCAATCTATATAAAAATGGTGTAAATATCTCAAAGATTCAAAGAGCTTTTTCAGTTGGAGGTTTTGGTATAAAGAAATTCAGGCGTTTTGTACCAACACGTTGGAGTATCACAGCAGTTGATTCTGCAATTGGGAAAAACCTGATGAAGAATACAAAAACTTACCCTTGGATAAACGAATTCAGAGTATATTATCACAATCAATTTGACAATAGATGGGCAATTATAATGATTCCATCAGAATGGCAATATGAACTCGTTGAGGCTTGGTATCCTAATACAACCTGGAATCCATATGGGAGACAAATTTCAATTTTTAACTCTTATGAATTTTATAACGGAAGAAAAACATATGCAGAGATTGGTGGATGTTACTATGCAGCTCGTCTTGCGGTAAATGAAACATTAGCCAAGGAAAGAAGGCAGGCAGGTGCATTAATTCTAAGAGAGGCTCATCCTGGTTATATCATGCCTATTGGGGTGTGGAACGTCCGTGAAAGTGTAAGAAAGGCATTAAAAGAAAAATATAACAAGTTTGATACTCTCAACAAAGCCCTTGTTTTTATTTCAAATAAGATGGACATACCAATAAGCAGATGGATTAGAAACAGTGCAATTCTTAAAAAACAACTTTATCAAAAAAGGCTTGAGGATTTTTAGATGCAAATAAAAGAAATCAAATGTAAAACAGCTCTTTCAAAATCAAATCTTCCAGGTCTTGATTATTCCCTAAATCCTTATCGAGGATGTCAGCATAATTGTGCATATTGTTACGTTCCAAATGTTTTAAGAATAAATAGAGAAAAATGGGGAAATTTTGTCGATATTAAAACAAATATTCCAAATATTCTTTCAAAAGAACTTAAAAAAAAGAAAGCAGGTGTTGTTGGTATTTCAACAGTTACTGATCCATACCAGCCAATCGAAAAGAATTACAAACTAACTAAATATTGTCTTGAGCAATTATTAAGATATGATTTTCCAATATGCATTCAAACAAAATCGGATTTGATTTTAAGGGATATAGAATTGATTTCTGAGTTTTCAAACAAGGAGGTTATTATTAGTATTGGAACTATCAATGAAATTGATAAAAAGAAATTAGAGCCCAACTCGTCAACTATTAAAGACCGACTAAAGATTCTTGGTAATTTTTCTGAAATTGGAATTGAACCTGTTGTTTTTTTTGGACCAATTTATCCTTCGGTTACAAAAGAAGATATCAGAGAAATTATTGATACATTTACTAGATTTGGTTCAAAGAAAATATTATTTGATAAATTTAACTTAAAACCAGGTATATATGAAAATATTAAAGATTCTTTTCCGGATCATAATTTTAGAGATATTAATAATTTTAAAAACTTAAAAAATGAGATAAAAAAGCTTTGTATTAAAAAAGATATGAAGGCAGAATCTGCCTTCTAAAAAATTATATTTCTCTTGGGCTTATTGTACCATAGTGAGTCCCTGCTTTATATGTGTCTGCTTGCTTCAGTTTTTTTTCTATTGCATCTTTTTTATACATTCTTGTTTTGCAGTTCATGATTTTATCAAAGTTGTATCTAGTAAGTCCCAAGATCTGTGTGCAGTTGTATATTTCTGTTTTATACATTATTTGTTATCACCCCCTGCCCAATAAAAAATTGAACTATGAATAAATTCATCTATACAAAACCTCCATTAGTTTTTGTATAGCAAGTATTCTACATGTCCCAAAAAAATCAGTAAAGTCATCTTTATTTATGATGAAGGCAATCCCGAGATATCTGTGTGATACTCGCTTGCTCCACATATCTATTTTTTAATAACTCTTCTTTAATTTGTTTTGTTGAAAATTTGGTTTTTGAGATATCTGCAACAATATCCCATCTTGCTTTTTTCCCACGTTGATAGCTTTTTGATTCCGTCATTATTAAATCAACTTTTAATTCAGCAAGCTTTGTTGCAATTTTTGCAAGGCATCCTGGACTATCTCCAAACTCAATTTCCATTTTTATAAGATTTTTATTATCTCCATAAATTGGACTGATAGTAATTGCATTATTTTCAGAGTTAAGACTAACAAGAACATTGTCCCCTTCTTTTAGGTCTAGGTTTTCTCTAAATTCGTTTGGAATCACCAAACGACCTCTTGTATCTAATTTTATTATCGAGTTCATTTTATCATTTGTGGGAAATTTGTGGGTATATAGATTTTTTAGTATTTAAATTTTTTTACGTTAAACAAAAATAATAAAAATTAATATTATGCAAAAAATAATATTAAGTTCCTCATATTGTCTTTCAGCATAATTTAAGTATAGGAACATCATTACCCAAAAAATCAAATTTAATAATTAAGATAAATAAATGTAAAGTGATAAGTATGGCAAAAGCAAGATCAAGAACAGCAGCCAGAAGAATAAAAGATAGATGGAAAGCAAAAAAGTGGTATAATATTCAAGCTCCACCCTCATTTGATAATGTAACTGTTGCAGATACCTTAGCTGATAATCCTGACAATTTAATAAATAGAGTTACAGGCGTATCTCTTCAAGATTTAACAAATGATTTTAGAAAATCACATATCACCTTATTTTTTAAAGTAGATAAAGTAGAAGATACAAATGCTCACACAAAGTTTGTTGGCCATTCATTAACATCTGACTATCTAAGGAGAATGATTAGACGTAGAAGGTCAAAGATTGAAGGAGTCTATGATGCAAAGACAAGAGACGGAGCAGTAATAAGAGTCAAACCATTTGCAACAACTGATAAAAGAATACAAAACTCTCAGAGAAGAATTGTTAGAAACTCAATGAAAAAAATAATCATGGATCAAGCAAAGACATCTACACTTTCTGAGTTTGTAAAAAGTATAATTGATGGTAAGGTTGGAAGTGACATCTACAAATCATGTAAAAAGCTATATCCAGTAAAAAGAGTTGAGATTTTTAAAACAGAGGTTATCTCACAACCAACTATCAAGATCGAAGATAAAAAACCAAAGAAAGAAAAGAAGGAAGAAAAAGAAGAACCAGAGAAAACAGAAAAGAAAACTAAAAAGAAAAAAGATAAAGAACCAATTGAAGAAGAAAAGACAGAAAAAGAAGAAAAACAAGAAATAACAGATGAAACAAAAGAAAAAGATGACAAACCTGAGAAGAAAGAAGTAAAAAAGAAAGAAAGCAAAGCGAAAAAAACAAAGAAAGAAACCAAAAGTAAAACAAAGAAAACAACAACAAAAAAAGCCTCTTCAAAAAAAACAAGTACCAAGAAAACAACAACAAAAAAGAAAACAGCAACTAAGAAAAAGACAAATGCAAAAAAGAAATAGTGATCTTTCTTTTAAATAATGTTTTTATATATTTAATTTCATACTATTCAAGAGTAATATGAATGGGCGGAGTAAAATATATCTAATATTTGTTTTTTTATTTTTTACAATTTTTTTTACTAGTTTAAATGTTAAATCTTGCAAAGATATAATTGCATGTGGAGATGCTACAGAAGGTGAATATAATCTTCTATTAAAAGTAAGAGACCCGAGTAGGCCTGATCTACAAGTTTTATGCATTGTTCCAGAAGGGTATGAATATGTATATCACCATCCTTGGACAGGTAAACAAATAACATATAAAGTTGAACAAAAAATGATAGGGGTTTGTTCAAAAGAGGACATCCCTCCAAATATATTCAAGGCAGGAATGTCACTTAATGCTAAAGGTATAGCATATGGTGATGCTGATTCGAATTCTGCATGGGTAAACCCTACAAGAAATGCATGGGATGATTTTGATTGGATCCGTTATTCAAGTCAAAAGGCAGATACTGAAGAAGAGGCTGTTGAACTCCTAACAAAAGACCTTGTAAAAAAAATGCATGCAGTAGGTGTATCTGAAAATCTATTCGTAGTAGGACCAAAAAAAGGATATGTGATTGAGGCAGATGCAATAAGATATAGAATAAAAGAAATTGATAATGGCATCTTTGTTATGACAAATTACCCAAAGGAGCTATGGAAAACTCAAATTATTAAGACACTTCCAATATCAAGCTCATTTGATACAATAGTCGAAAAATATGTTAGAAACAAAGAATCTGTTAGACTTAAATCATTATTTGGAATAAGAGTTGTTGAAATCTCTGACGATTATATATCTGTTAGACCAATTTCTTTTTTTCATGCCATGAGGTCAAATAGTATTAATACTCTTACAAAAATTGAAACAGGGCAAGAAAAAACAGTTGGATATTTTAGGGTTGAATTATTAGAAATAAAGGGAGAAAGGGCTAAAATCAGAGTTAAAAATATTTACTATGCATGGGAAGAAAAGATGATTGAGAAAATCAATCCCAGTTATGGAAATATCAATATAAAAGATATGATTAACTGGTCAAGACTTGATAGAAAAGACCTAGATGGTCTAAGACCTATGTGCGAAGAAAACCGAAAATATGAAGCTGTATCAATATACAAAATCCCGGAAAAAAATTATGAAGAATTAAGCTCTGGATGGTTCTCATCAAACCATGCAAGCTCATCGATATATGTTCCATTTCATATCTGTAATGACCATATATATGAGCCTTATGAATCAGGTCAAGCAGCACAGTTGAGTCTAGAATTATTTGAAGAATATGATCAAGATTTATTATCGGAAAATTTCAGTATAATAGAAGATATTTTTATAAATGAAATAGATGAAGTTGAAGAAATTTCTAATAATTTATTAAAAAAGGGGCGTGATATTTCAGATTTTATTACAATCTTTGATATTGGAATGCAAAAACAAGCTTTTCTGACCCAAGAGATGTGGCTTGAAATAAGTAAAATGTCTGAACATGATAATAAGCAGACAATTGAAAAGATCCTTTCCTCTCTATGGAAAAAAGATTATGTTTGCACACTTCAGAATATGAAAGATGCCCTCATTAAAATAAAAAATATGCCTGAATTTACTTTTTATAAAGAAAAAATCATAGATATTTCTTTAAATATTTGTAAAACAAAAATTGAGGGGGCATGTTACATAGGCAAAAAAAATGATGATTCCATTAATCTTTATAAAAATGCAAGAGGACAAATAAAACAAGGAAAATATAAAATCGGTTTTGATAATCTAATAAAATCCTTTAAGATTTCAGATGGAATGATTGAAAATAATCAAATTTATATTGAAAATATTAATAAAGAAAAAAGCAATCAAAAAATATCTATATATCTTCTTTTTTTCTTGGTTTTTATAGGGCTAATTTTGATATTTTCTAGAGTTGAATTCTTTAGATAAAAAATAAGATCAAATATTAAGTTTTATCTCTTTTAACATTTCATTTATAATATATCTTGGAAGTAGTCCAAGAATTTCCTTATATTCAGAATTTGGGATTAGATTATTTTTTGCAATATCTTCTGCTTTGTTTATATGATCTGTTATTTCACTTATGAAAAACTCTTTTATCTTGTCTTTATTTTTTATAAATTTCTTTTTTAACTCTCTTTTCTTAAGATTTTTAATCTTTTCTTTATCACCAATTCTATTTAACAAAGGAACAATTACACTTTCAATTAACTCTCCTTGTTCTAGGTCAACAAGGTCATCTGCGAGTTGATATGCAAGACCGATTTCCCTTCCATAATCTGAAAAGATATCTATTATTTCTCTATTCATATTTGCTTCAATTGCACCAGCCTTACAAACTGAAGAGAAAAGGGCTGCTGTTTTCATGTCAATTATCTTATGGTATTTTTCAAAGATTTCTGATTTTGAATCAATATCCTTTGATTTGAAACCGTTTATATTAAGTTCAACTTCATCTATTTCTCCATTTACAACATCATCCCACGAATTAACATATAATTTTGCCCATTCTTCACCATGTCTTAATGCGATATTAAAACCTGTTACAAGCATTTTATGCCCTGTAAGAATTGCATTTGCAACACCAGTTTTTACATGAAACGAAGTTTTTCCTCTTCTTTCTTTATCATTATCTATTATATCATCATGTAAAAGTGATGCAGCATGGGCAAGTTCAATTACAACACTTCCTTCAAGGGCCTTTTGGTATTCTAAAGTACTTTCTTTTCCCTGCGTACATGTCTTAAATGAAAGTTGTGCAAGAAGAGATCTAAGACGTTTACCTCCCTCAAGGATTGATAATACATGTTTATCAGAAACCATATCTATAATCTTTTTTTCTAAATCTTTTTTTGTAATATCAATAAATTTTTCTAGAGTAAGAGATTTTCCACTTACTTTCTTTTTCATTGTGCTATCGCCTAACAAGAAATCCTATATTTAATTTTTGTTTGAACTCCTATATATTATTTGTTATGTACAAACTATCAAGAATTTTGTTTCAAACTAAATCAAAAACATTAAAAAAACAAGTATATTAAAGCTAATGGGGTCTTTTCCTTGAATCATGATAAAAAAATCGTTGTAATTGGATGCGGTGCAGGTGGTGGAACAGCTTCCCAATTTGCAAGAAAAACAGATAGAAAAGCAGAAGTAACAATTTTTGAAAGAGGTAAATATCCTCAATATTCTAAATGCGGACTACCTTACACAATATCTGGTATTGTTCCAAATATTAAGGATTTAGTTGAATTTTCTGAGGAATGGTTCAAAAAGGCAAAAATAAATCTTAATCTTGAAACTGAAGTTAAAAAAATTGATATCGAAAATAAAAAAATACATGCAAATAATAAAGATGGAGATATACAAGAAGATTTTGATAAATTGATAATATGTACAGGCGCAAGTCCTTTATTTCCTAATATTAAAAATCTGCAGAAAAATGATAAAATTATAGAAGGAGTATTTCCTCTTAGAACAATTGATGATGCAAAGAAAATATCCTCTCATATTAAAAAAAATGCTAAAGCAACAATTGTTGGTGCAGGGCTTATCGGTCTTGAGATGGCTGATTGTCTCTTAAAAAAGAAAATGAAGGTTACAATTATTGAAGCTCTTCCAAGAATTTTAGAAGGCTATTTAGATGAGGATATGCTAGGAATAATCAAAGAAAATATCCCTAGCAATGTAATGATTTACACAAACCATATTGTAAATGAGATAATTAAAAGAAATGAAAAGATAACTAGTGTAAAAATTAAAGAAAATGAAACTGGAACTGAAAAAGAAATTGAAACAGATCTTTTAATATTGGCAACTGGATGTAAACCCGAAATAAAGTTAGCTGAGCAGATCGGATGCAAAATAGGTAGTACAGGTCATATTATTGTAAATGAAAAATCTGAAACAACTGTGAAAGATGTATATGCAGCTGGTGATTGCACAGAGTTTGTTGATTTTGTTACAAAAAGACCAGTTCCTATAGGCCTTGGAAGTATAGTTGTAAGACAAGCAATTGCTGCAGGAACAAATGCTGCAGGAGGAAAGTATATTCTTCCAAAAGGGGTCTTACAGACTTGTACATCAGAGTTTTTTAATAAAGAAATCGCATCAGTTGGCCCTTCTAAGAAATTTTTAGAAGAAAAAGAAATTGTATCTGCAAAGATACATGGTTTTACTCTACTTGAATATTTTCCAGGTGGAAGACCTATATCGATAAAAATTGCTGTTGATAATAAAGATAAAAAAATTGTCTATGCTCAAGCAGTAGGTGAGAATGCTGCTCAAAGGATAAATATCATTGCATCTGCAATGCTTGGAAAGTTAGATTTCAATACATTTAGAAAACTAGAAACTGCATATGCTCCTCCAATATCTCCTGTTCTTGATGTAACAACCCTTGTCTGTGATATAATTTCTATGAAAATTGATAAAGTTAGATAAAATGAAAATTTTACATGTTTCAGATACTCATCTTGGCTATTCTGCTTATAGAAAAGTTACAGAGGAAGGAATAAATCAAAGAGAGCTTGATACTTATGAAGCTTTTAGTCAATTCATAAAATATGCAATTGATGCAAAACCCGACCTGATAATTCATGCAGGGGATTTATTTGATTCAGTAAGACCAAATAATCGGGCAATTACCTTTGCGATAAATCAAATAATTAAGTTATCAAACGAAAAAATTCCGATTCTTATAATTGCTGGGAACCATGAACACCCAAAACTCAAGGAAACCGGTCATATTTTCAGCATTTTTGACCACATTGAAAATGTATATCCAGTTTATAGCGCAAAATATGAAAAAATAAATTTTAAGATTAAAGATAAGAATTTGACCATACATGCAGTTCCTCAGTGCGAACTAAAAAAGGATTTCAAAAAGGAACTTAAAAAAATAAAAATTGATAAAGATTCTGATTTTAATATACTAGTGTCCCATGGAGCAGTATCTGGAATTCATGTTTTTAGTATGAATGAGTTCAATGAGCTCTTTTTGCCTGTTGAATCAATGGAAAAAGATTTTGATTATATTGCCCTGGGCCATTATCACAAATATACAAAGGTTTCAAAAAATGCATATTATTCAGGCTCAACTGAACGTTTTACATTTATTGATGCAAATGATAAGAAAGGGTTCATTGAGCTAAGCCTTAAAAATAATAAATTCACACATAGATTTATTGAGCTTGAAAATAGGAAAATGATTGATACAAAACCAATAAAATGTAAAAACCTGAAACTTGAGGAGGTAATGAAAAAGATAAAACAGAATTTAAGGGAAACAAAACCTGCACAAAAAACATATCGAATGACCCTTGATGATATACCTGCTCATATCTATAGAAATCTAGATTTCAATGAGATAAGAAAAATAACAAGTAATGCAGTTCATTTTGAATTAAAGGCAGATATTGTAAAAGAGGAGAATCTAAAAAAGAGCAGTTCTTCAAAAATTGATGCTTTGGCAAATGAATTTAAGAAATTTTTAGAAGAGCAAAAAATTGAGGAATCAAAAAAGATAATGGAACTTGGAATTGCCTATATTGATAAAATAGAGGCAAGAGAAGAAGGAAAATGATATTAAAGAGCTTAAAACTGACAAATTATAGAAAATTCAAGGATACACTTATTGAGTTTCCAGATGGAGTAACTGGTGTTGTTGGGCTAAACGGCGTTGGAAAGTCAACAATCTTTGAGGCAGTTGCATGGATATTATATGGTTCAGTTGCAGCTAGAACCTCTGCAACACAGATAAAAAGACAGGGTGCAAAGGATAAGGATCCATGTAGAGGAGAATTAGAATTCATTTTTGAAGAAGATATTTATAGAATTGTCAGAGAAATGTCAGGAAAAAATCTTACAGTTTCTTCAACAGCAACAGTTAATGGAAAGGTAGCTGCAACCAGTGCAGAATCAGTAAATAAATTCATTCAAAAAAAACTTGGAATGGATTTCAAATCATTTTTCACATCTATTTTTGCAAAACAAAAGGAGCTTAACACCTTATCATCAATGAATGCAAGTGAAAGAAGACCTTTGATTCTTAGAATGCTTGGGATAGATTCATTGGATGAAGTTATAAAAGAAATTAAAAATGATAAAAAAGAAAAGGATAAATTAATAAATCAATTAAGCCAAGTCCTGGTCGATGAAAGTGGAAAAGAAAAAATAAATCTATTTACAGACCAGATTAAAAATTTAAAAGAGGAAAAAGAAAAAATTGAAAATAATATAAAAAAGATAAAAGAAGGAATTTTAAAGGATAAAAAATTATTAAAAAATATAGAAAAAAACTATATTGATAAAAAAAATGATTACGAGAAAATTAATAAGAAAAAGGAAGATCTGTCAGAAAAAAAGACTATCTTTGAAAATAAAAATAAACTAAACGAAGAGATAAAAGATCTTGAAAAAAGAATATCTGAAAGAGAAGATCAAATAAAAAAAGAAAATAAAAAGCTATTAAATTTTAAAAAATTAGATGAAGATATTAAAAAAAATCAAAAACGTTTAAAGGAAAGTGAATCTAAAAATCAAGATATTATTAAAAAAATTGAGCAGAAAAAAACACTTATTGAAAAAATTAAAGAAGATATTTCTAAAATTGAAGATAAACAAAAGAAAATTAGTAAGATAGGCCCAAAAGCAAAATGTCCAACTTGCCAAAGAGTTCTCTCTGACCAGTATGATATTTTATTAAAAAAATTTGATTTAGAAAAAGAGGATCTTAACAAGAAAAAAGAACTTTTATCAAATGAAAATAATGATTTTGATAAAAAAAGAGAAATCATTAGAAGAGAAAATGAAGCTCTTAATAAAAAACAAGGATATCTGCAAAGACAACTGAGGGAAAAGGAAAAAATTAATACAACAATTATTAACTTCACATCCGAGCTTAAAAAAGAAAACAATCAACTTAAGATAAAAAATGATAAAGTCAATAAAATTGGAAAGATATCTTTTGATAAAAAATTATTTGAAAAGCTAAAAAGAGATTTAGATAGTTATTATCTAAGATATCAGAACTCATTGGATGATTTGAATAAAAAAAAGGAATATATTTCAAATCAAAATCTTGAACTTGAAAGAAAACAAGGGGATAAAAAACTATTACTAAATGAGATATCAAATCTAAAAGATAAGATAACTCAATTAAAGAAATCAAAAGACAAAATAAAAGAAGAAAAGACATACTCTTATTATCTTGGAATGTTAAGTGAAGTAATGAGCTCTTTCAGAACCCATTTGATATCAAGGATTAGGCCTACTCTTTCCATGTATTCATCTGATTTTTTTAAACAACTGACAAATGGTAAGTATTCTGAACTAGAGCTTGATGAAAATTATAATCTTTTAATCTATGATAATGGGGAGGCATATAGTGTTGAGCGTTTTTCAGGTGGTGAAGAAGATTTGGCAAATCTTTGTCTGCGACTTTCAATATCTGAAATAATTACAGAGAGAGCTGGTGGAGTTTTTAACTTTATTATTCTTGATGAGATATTCGGCTCTCAGGATATGTACAGACGCAAGAATATAATGAATGCCTTGAATTCACTTTCATCAAAATTCCGTCAGATATTTTTAATAACCCATATTGAAGATTTAAAAAACGATATGGAAAATATCATATTTGTAAATGAGAAAGAAAATAACGAAAGTGAAGTAAAAGTAGAATAAATTTCAATTGAAGAATTCTGATAAGAACTGTATTTTCCCTTTGTTTTCTATATCTTTAGAAAGACCATTATTTTTTTTTCTAACCTCAATTCTTAGCGGATCAGACCATTCACTTTCATTTCCATTTTCATCTATTGCCTTTATTTTCAAGTCATATGTTCCTATTTCGTCCCATCTGTAAATTAGTCCACAGTATTCTTGAGTTGAGTAAAATTTATCTTTTGTATAATTGTCAAGATTGATTCCTTCCCCTGTATCAAAACTTAGCCAATATGAGTTATTAAAGGAATAATTAACTTTTGTTACAAATTGGTATGTTTCTCCCCTCCCAATATAATTTGTACCAATGACTTTGATTGGTTTATCTGGAGGAATATTTTCAGGATAATCTTTTATATCTGTTTTAAGAAAAGCAGTACTTATATTATTATCCTTTTTAAGTACTGATAAAACGATATAATAAGGCCTTTGGATTTTAAATCTATGAATGGGTTTTTCATCTGTAGAATTTTGCCTATCCCCAAATCGCCAGATTAAGGAATAAGGCTGTTCTGCTCCTTCTATTTCTTTGTCAAATTCAATTTCTTCTAGAACTTGGCCCTGAATCGGACCTTTGACCTTTAAATTAAAATTATTTATGTCAACAAAGTTAGTGGCATTTATAATAAATGGGCCTTTAGATGAGGAATAAAAAACAGCATTTTGAGCTATTCTATAAGGATAAGATGGATCTGTGATTCCTCTTACTGGCCAATAATTATATTCTGGATGGTCACCAAAAGAAACTACTGTACCATTTCCAAACTTTGCAGAGACCCATATTGGTCTATTTATTGAAAGAGTCATCTTTAGGTATTTTAAAAAATTGTTTTTTATATCTTTATCATATTCCCAATGTTCTTCGACTACATCATTGATTACGCCAAAGGCATAAGTGTTTTTTCTAGGCATTAAAAACATTGGTCCGTGAAAATATTTTGTTTTTATTATCTTTGGAAGCCCATAGGATACAGGGCAGTCGGAATCGACAATTTTTACTGTAAATCCTCCTGTACCTGGAAGAGCAGGTATAATTGAATAACAATCAAGGAAATCTAAAATAAATTTTGATTTGAAAAATCTAAGAGGGATTTTATTTCCAAAACTTGTCATTATTCCTCCATAACATGAACCAACATATCCATTTCCTCTGTAGACAAAATCCTTTATCTCTTTGATTGAATTTGTATTTTTTATATTTTCAAGTATTGATTCTTTAAAGTTCCACATTCCTTTGATCCAAGCCGCCCAGATTAAAACATTAAAACCATAACTTTCATTGTTTAGTTTTTTTGGAATATCTTTCCATAAAAGGAATTCAACATTTTTAAAACCACTGCTCTTTAACAGTACATAGTATGCATTCCATTGAATTGTTGAGCCAGTACCTGCATGGATTGCAATCTTGGGCTCTTGTAATTTATAGACATCTAATAAGATTAGTTCTTCTCTTGCTTCAAATATTTTTATTTTATAATTCAAATTATATGAGTATAAGATAGAAATGATTTCTAGATTTTTATATGAGTCATTAGAGATTGCAACAAAATAACAACCCTTTTCAAAATGGTTAATTCCTATTTTTAGAGCATTAAATTCTCTTGAAACTATATCTCTGTCTGTCCTTGACCAATATACTTCTGCATCTTGCCTTAATAAATCATTTATCAAAGTTGATATGTTTATTTGCATTTCATTTGGATGAGTTGAATTAAGAGGAATTAAAAAACCATATATCTTGTTTTCAGTACTTATTTCCGGGTCATTAAAGCTTTTGAGGTCTTTACTTTTTACATTAAATGTTGAAAATAATAATATGCTTATAACCAGAAAAAATATTAGTTTCTTTTTCATTTTTCCCCTATTTTAAATACATTTTATATTTTATATAAATTATAGTCCAAGCTTCGAAATATAAAAAAAGGGAAGAAATAAAAATTAATATTTTTATTTTCTAAATCTTAACTTCTTTTTTGGCTTTTTTTCATTAGGATTTTCATTGATTGGCTCTGTATTTGTAATCGTTGGTGGTGATTTGGAAAATAGTTTGTTGAATACTTCTTTGTTTGAATTATACCAATTCTGCCATTCTTGGTTTTCTTTTGTTAATCTTTTACAGTCTGAGTCTGTCTCTTCATATAATTGATATAATTTAGTAAGCCTTTCTTTTTCCGTTTCATACTCTGCAGACATAGATTCATATTTTTCTTTATATTCTGCAAGATTTTCCATTTCTTTTAACTTATTTAATTGTTGATTAAGCTCATTTATTACATTATCTTTGTTTGATACTTCTTCTTTTAATGAGTGGATTTCTCCTTCCAAAGAATTTCTAATGCCATCAAACTCTTCACATCTTTGTTTATATTGGTCGAATTGCTCTACTTTGTTCTGATTTTCATCGATTTTTTGTGTAAGGGTGTTTATTCTTGCAGTAAGATCATCTTCGAGTTGTTTTTTCTCAACTTCTGCACTTCTTGCTCTATCTTCATACTCTGTAAGCTTTTTCTCTGTAGTTGATAGTTCTTCTTCTTGATTTTTATATGCATCCCATAGTTTTATCAAACGTTCTTTTTCTTTTTCAAGTTCTTCACTGTACTTTTTTGCTCCTTCAGATGCTTCTGTCTTTTTCTTTTCAGCTTCTGCTACTTGATTTTCAAATCTATCAAGCATTTTACCAAGTTCATCAAGATTTTCAACACTCAACATACTCTGAATTTTTGACAAATCTTGAGCACTTTTTGAAAAAGAATTTTTTATATAATCAATTTCGTTAGAAACATTTAGTAATTTTTCTTTAAGTGAATCAATATGTTCTACATCATTTCCCCTTTTATTTTCCTCGGTCATAATAATTATGCCTCCCAAATTACATTCGAGATATCAAGAATGACTTTGTTGCTATTTAAGGATTTTCATATTATTTTAATTTATAAAAGTAGACACAATCTTCTATCTTTCATTATTATTTTATTTATTAGCTTTGTTATAAAATAAAATATTTTTATTCATTTATCAATAAACTAATAAAGTAGTTTTATTATACATAAATTGAGCACTCAACCTAGTTACTAGGAGGTATATATTGGATGGGTTTATTTGGAAAAGGTGGATTTTCTTCAATATTGCAGAAGATTTTTGGTAAGAAACATGCAAAGATTGGAATATATGGTCCGCCAAATGTAGGTAAGACAACTCTTGCAAATCGTATTCTTAGAGATTGGACTGGCGACATCATGGGAAGTGTATCTGAAGTTCCCCATGAAACAAGAAGAGCAAAGTGGAAGAAAGATGTAAAAGTTGATAATGGAAATTCTTCTCTTTTTATGGATATTGTAGATACTCCAGGTATTTCAACAAAAGTTGATTTTAAGGAATTTATGAATACTTTCGGCCTCAGCAAGGATGAGGCAAAGAGAAGGGCAAAAGAAGCTACAGAAGGTGTAATTGAAGCAATAAAATGGCTTGAGGATATTGATGGTGTCTTACTTGTTATGGATTCTACGCAAGATCCTTTTACCCAAGTAAATGTAACAATTCTTGGAAACTTAGAAGCAAGAAATCTGCCCGTATTGATTGCAGCAAATAAAATCGATATGGAAGAGTCAAGCCCTGCTACACTTAAATCTGCTTTTCCTCAGCATCCTGTTGTGCCAATAAGTGCATTAACGGGATATAACTCCGATAATCTTTATACTACGATGGTAAAACATTTCAGAAAAAAGAAGAAAAAAAGGAGGTAAAAATTTAATGGCAAAAAAGGACAGTGGTATTTCTTTTAATCTTGTTTCAAAACAGAAATTGGATGAACTTAACTCAGATGAAAAGCTTAAGTTTATTATAAACGAAGTAAAAAAAGGAAAGATACTGGTTTTAGAACAAGGTTTAACCCCTATAGAGCAAACAAGCCTTATAGAAAATACTATGAGAGAAATTGAACATGATACCTTTATTGGCGTTGAAATGGAAGGCTATGGTCAAGATTCACCTACTTTTTTTCAAAAATTATTTGGTTTTTCTAAAAAACCAAGAATCACGCTTATTGGACCTGCAAATCTCTTAAAAATGATAAAGAAAGATAATAACATGATACAAACAAAGATAATTGCAGGTAAAGGAGCAAAATAAAGATGCCTCATCAATGTTTGAAATGTGGTAAGGTATTTGAGGAAGGTTCTTCCCAACTTCTTAAAGGTTGCCCCGAATGTGGAGGAAACCGCTTCTTTTTTACAAAGAAACCATTAGATCAAAAACAAAGAGATAGAATTACTGAGAAAGTTGGAGAGGACATTAATACTACAATTCTGGATTTAATGGGAGATGAAGGAGAAAAATTAATTGACAAATCAGGAAATTGGCTTAAATTAAAACCTAAAGATTTACGAAAAGTAATGAAAAAACAACTGGACATAAATAAAGTAATACCTGAAAATAAAGAAAATATTGATATCATCAATAATGAAGAATATAGAAAAAATGCAATAGAAAAAATCAATTCAGACCTCAAAAAAGCGGATAAACCAGAAACAATCGATATCGAAAAACCAGGAAAATACAAAATTGATTTGAAAGGATTATTAGAAGAAGAACCAATAATCATCCAAAAGGATGGCTCTTATACGATTCATCTTCCTTCTATTTTCAAATCAATTGATAAATAATTTTTATTATAGTTTTAATCTTCTATGAAGTTTTACAACTGCTTCTACTGCAGCTTTTGCTCTCTCGATTCTTTCTTCTGCCTGTAATCTTGTCATACCTGGCCCTGATATTCCTAGGCCAACTGGTTTACCATGTTCTATTGCAAGATCAGCAATCTTTCTAGAAGCATGTTGAATTACTATATCATCATGTTCTGTTTCTCCTTCTATTACTGCACCGAGGGCAACAACTCCATCAATATCCTTTCTTTGTAATAATTTCTTTATTGCAAGACCCATATCAAATACTCCAGGGACCTTAACAATCTGAGTTAGATCTGCACCTAAAAATTGTGCATGTTCCTTTGCTCTTTCAAGCATCATCATTGTTATGTCATAGTTAAACTCTGAGACTACAGCTCCAATTCTAATTTTATTTACCATTTTTTTTCCTCCTTATTATCTTAATGGGCCTGCATCTTTGAAACCTTCTCGCAGACCTTTACCTGCTTGTTTTAATAGTTTTTCAGGTTTGAAAAGTAAATCTAATGCATTTATTGCATGCTCACGAGCTCTTTTATCTGCAAGCCATGCGAGTTCTTTTTTATCTTTTGCTTCATCTTCATGAACAAAAACTTCTAAAATATGTTTATTACACATTAATTGGACTTGAATGATTCCAGTACTTGCTTCATGGGCACATTGCTTATCAATTGTTTCTGCACCAGGCATTCCAAGAGCAATTACAATATCGCAGTCCTTTTCTTCAAATAGCTTTTTACAGGCAACTGGTAGGTCTTTGATTCCTGGTACAGTGTATCTTATAATCTTAAAATCCGTTGTATTTGTTTTAATCTCATCAATTGCAGAACCTGCCATATCATATCTTGCAAAAGTTGTATCTGCAATACCTATCTTTTTCATTTTTCTTCAATTCTCTCTATTGTTTTTTGAATTTCATAGGCTGCAATAATCTTTCCAATGATTCTGCGGGTTCCTTCCAAATCAGAGCCGCCTTTGAATTCAGTTAGCCTCTTTACTTTTACTTTTATTTTCCTCTTTTTAAGTTCTGATTTTATAACTTTTTCATCATGTACTTGGTCAAAACCTAGGGCTATTATATCAGGCTTTACTTCATTTACAATCTCATACATGTCATCTTCGTGACCAAGATATGCCTCGTCAACAAGCTTTAATTCTTTGATTAGTCCAAGCCTTATTTCTTCAGTATTAATCGGTTCATGTTTTAGTTTTCTTACAGTTGAGTCGGTTGCAACTACAACTACTAGCTTATCACCTAATTTTTTTGCTTCTTTTAAAAAATAAATATGACCAAGATGAAGTAAGTCAAATGTACCTGTTGCCATTACTTTGACCATTCTTTCCATGCCTCAATAATATCCTTTCCTTCTAAAAAAGCTAAATTATTCTTTTTTGCATATTCCATTGCTTTTTGTTTTGATAGTGCCTTGCCATCATCTCCCATTATTTCACAACCACTTCCAGTTTCTGTAAGTCCTGCCATCTTTAGAATTGAAATCACAAGTTCAGTGTGACCTTTTCTTGAATCAAGTAATTTTTCTGTTGCCATACAGATTGGGATATGCCCAGGGGATCTGAACTCTTTTCCAAATTTCTTTATTGCTTTTTCTTTGTCCATGTTTTTTATATCTTTTGATAATTCAGCAAATTTTGTCATTGTAAGACTACGATCATAATCTGTAATTCCTGTAAAGGTATCTCTATGATTTATGTATAATGAAAATGAAGATTTTGTATCATATGGTATATCATTTGGGATTAGTTCTTTTAAAACGGGATATTTATTGTTTATTTCTTTGTACATATCAGATAGAAATGGAAGTTTTAATTTATCTCCAATTTCTCTTGAAATCATTAAAAAAATTAATCCGCCTCCATCTTTTCTCATTGTCTGAATGGAGTCTGGTTTAACAAATTCAGATGCCATTACTAAATCTGTTTCACCTTCTCTACTTTCATTATCAAAAATTAATATGAATTTTCCTTTTTTTAATCCTGAAATCGCATCTTGGATTTTTTTTATAGATTCACCCAACTGCAGATTAACCTCCCTTAAAATAAATTTTGGGTTATTACTCAGAAATTGGTGGATTGGTCTTTTTGCTGTTCTGAGAAGCAAGATATCTTGTTAAATAACCTGCAATACGATTTCTTAAAAGTTTACTACCTACAGTACTTAACTCTTCAACTTTGTTTTTATTATGTTGAAAATCATCATGCTTAAATTGATTTGGATATTTTTTAACAAGCTCTATTGCAATGTTTTTTATGAAGGTTTGTCTTATATTTCCCAGTTAATCACCTTTTAAATGTAAGGAGTCGGAATATCTTTTTCTTATTTAAACATTTTTAGCAGATTTTCAGTTAGTTATATTAATAGTAAGAATTATTACGTTTATAAATAGAAAGTATAATTAATAGTAAGATATAATATTATATATTGGAGGAAAGAAAATGCCAGTAGAAATTGATGATTATAATGGAAATCCAGTAATTATCTTAAAAAGAGATGAAAACGATGCTTATCCATTTAGATTTGGTGTAAGAAAGGCACAGTTAATTGTAGATAATATTGACGAAATCAAAAAATTTATTAAAGAAAATACCAAATAAAATTGAATAAGTAAGATAATTAAAATCTTAAATACAATTTTTAATATATACTATGATAAAGTTATAAATAACATAAGTAGATAAGCACAGGGGAGGTATTAAAAATACCTGCTAAACAAATTACATTAAAATCACTTGCCGGGAAAAAATTAGATAAAATTGAAGAATATGCATTAAAAAGCAGTCTTATAAGAAAACTTGGAAATATGATTTATAACTCTGAAATATATGGTCATATTTCAAAAAAACTAGATGAGTTTAAAAATTATAAATTAGTTGATAAAATTAAAAAAAGACCTATACCTGAACATATTGCGATAATAATGGATGGGAACAGAAGATATGCAGAAAAATTAGGCCTTTCTCCAAATGCTGGTCATATATTTGGCAAAGATAAACTTGAAGAAGTTTTGGAATGGTGTTTTGAATTAGATGTAAAGAATTTAACGGTATATGCCTTTTCAACAGAAAATTTCCAAAGAGATACAGGGGAAGTACAAACATTAATGGAACTATGTAAAAATGAACTGGATAAAGCAACAAAGAATTCAACTATTCATAAAAATAAGGTCAAGATTAGGGTTATTGGAAAATTAGAAACATTACCTGAAAATATTGTTAATTCTGCCGAATATATTATGAATGAAACAAAAGACTATGATAATTACTCTTTTAATATTGCGCTTGCCTATGGTGGGAGAGAAGAAATTCTAAATGCAATACAAAAGATTGCAAGTGAAGTTAAAAAAGGGAGTTTGGATATTAATGATATTAAAGAGCCAATAATTTCTAAGTATCTTTATACAAATGGAATTCCTGACCCTGATCTTATATTAAGGACTTCAGGGGAGGAAAGAATATCAAATTTTCTTTTATGGCAACTTGCATATTCTGAACTTTATTTTTCAGATGTGTATTGGCCTGCATTTCAAAAAAAGGATTTTCTAAAGGCAATTGAAACTTGTCAACAAAGAAAAAGAAGATATGGTAAATGAATTTATGTATTCATTATAAATCTTCATTTTCAATTTCTTTTGATATTTCCTCAAGTTTTTTAAATTGACAATTAAAAAAATAAAAAATAACTCCAATTGCTAGCAAAATAATTGAGATGGACAGGATTGTTTCTGGATAAAATGAACTGGAAAAATCATATAAAATTTCTGTAAAACCTGTGCTTTTTTCATCAAATATTATTGAGAATAAAAAAAATATTGAAGAAACAATCATCAAAATTAAAGCTACTAAAAAAAATATTTTAGAACAAATACCTGTTCTGAAATCATTATCAACTGAAAATCTTCTTTCTTTTAACATAATTAACCGGGCTAAATACTTTTATAAATATTTATTCTTCTGGTTGGCTTAACGAATTCTGGACCTTACTTTGCAATTCGTTTAGTTTTTCTTTTGTTCTTCCTTCTTGTTTATCAAGTGTGTTTTTCCTAACATCCAATGAATCTTTGTTTGCTTCTAGTTCTTTTGTTACATCATTTTTTCCCTTGGTTTTTATCAAGATAGAACCTATACTTTTATAAATAGGAGTTTTCGAATCAGTTTTTTTAAGCTCTTCTAAAGCTTCATTTATCTCTTTTAATCGATATTCAACTTGTTGTTTTTGTTGCATTATCATTTGAAGCTGCACTCTCATTTGTTGTAATCTGTTTATTTGATCTTGTACTTGTTTTGACATTTCTTCTTCTGCCATATTATAATTCTCCTCTGAGGGTAAATAAAGATATACTTATTAAAACTATTGTAGCTTGCTTATCGTTAGAAATATTTATATATCCAGAAAATAATAAAACTACTTACAAATAAATACATCTAGAAGGAAATTATTTAATTATGTTATATCATATAATAAAGATATAAATAGAAAACATTATATAGAAAGATGTAAATATAGTAAATAGAATATAATTATCCAAAATGGGGGATAAAAAATGAAAAAAAATGATAAACTTATAGCAGTCCTAGGTGTAGTTATATTAATATTAGCTGCAACAGGGATATATGTTTGGGTTGAAGATAAACCTTTTGAGGCTACCGCAGACGTAGAAGACTTTTTTAAAGTAACAGGTGAATATAGACACATTCCTAGTTCGATAACAGTATCAGATGGAAATCCATTCTATCCTGTTGTTGCAACACCATTGGCTGTAAATTATGACAGTCAAGGCGATCAACATATTATTCCATTATATATTGAGAATTGTGATGCAGTATCAACAGCTGTTGAAAAAGCTCAAAAACAGATAGGATATGTTTCTGCAAATGAACAATCTGATCTCTCTGCAAAAGACTTTTCATTATATATTGCTGACAAATATTGGAAGAGTAGTGAAGCTGTTTTATTAATAGAAGACAATGAACTAGGTTATTCATTGGGTATTGCCGCAACACCTATTGCATCATATTTAGGTATACCTGTAATTGTCACAGATGAAATTGATAGCGATGTAAATGAACTTCTAACAAAATTAGATGTCAAAAAATCATTTGTTTGTGGTGAAATTGGAGGATATGGTGAAAGCTTAGTTTTCAATGATGTACATCAGATAATTAATGCAACCAGAGAAATCATATGGGAAAAATTTGGTCATGATGTTGAGTACTTAACTCTTACAAACCCAAGAGATGCATGGTTACCAGAAATATTAGATGAAGATTTACTTATCTCTGATGAAGGCACAATTTCTACAAGTGTTCATCTTCCATCACAGTTAAAGACTATGATTTTCAGTGGTAAAAAAGCTAATTATAAAATACCAATACCTGATGATTACAAATATGCATTAGTTAAACTAGATTTCAGGAATCTTGAAGATCCAGAACAAATTGAAAAGTTTGGTGATGATATTGTTTTTGCAGGAGACCTTACAAGATATATTAGAAGTTCAGGTAATCCAGCAATAAGAGATGAAAAAGGAAACATCCTTGAAGATAGATTGTACTGGGAATCAGTTCTATATGATATGGGTGGCGAAGAATTAAGTTTCAGTGCAACAGGTATGTTTAATGTAATAGATTCTGCAGAGTATGAAATTGAGGTTACAGTTGAAAAACTTGAAAATCCTTATTATCCATTAATTAAACAACTATCAACAGTTGCCCCCTATTTGACTGCTTATCATCAAGGAGTTATATTTGCAAAACCCGAATTTGCTTTTGCCCCAGATGATGATGTCAAGCTAAACGGTGATACATTACCAGGTAGTATCCATCCTATGTTTAATCCATTATTAATTCCACTTATCAATCAACATGTCTATGAAAATATACATGTTCCACTAAATAAGCTCTTATCAGATATCCGAGGAATTGATATAAGCGGTACAGTTGAATATCTCAAAGAGGACTGTTACAAAAATCCGTTAAATATAGCCCTTGTTGGAGATACTGTTATGCTTCCTCAATATTATTATCGTAGTCCACACTCTTGTCCATATGCATCACCAAAAGTTGGTAACTATGGAACAAATACTCCTAGTGATTTCCTATATGGAAATATTGACCCAGAGATATATTCACTTCAGCCATATGCAGATGATCATTTAGAAAATGATCTGTATTCTGATTTTCCTGAAGTTGAAAATATTGTTGGTCGTATAATTGGCTACGATGTCCAAGATGCAAGTGCATTAATTGCAAGAACTGTATTTTATGATAGAATAATAGATGGACTTGATGATTGGAAAGATAATGCACTAGTAATGGTCGGTGCAGGAACAGAAGTTCAAAAATTACCAATATTAAATGCAATAAGGAATGCAATTGGAAAGACTGAACCATTGAAATTCCCAAGCGGAGAAAAAAGATTCCTTGTTAAAAGAATCAAAAATAACTTTGAGAAAGGAGATTTCAATGCAAGAAGCCTTGAGAAAGGTGCTGCACAAAGAGTTGGATTCACTTCAGAAGCACTATGGGAGTATAAGACAGATGGAATATTGAATTTCATATTCTTCCCAATGCTAAAGATAAAATTCATCCAAGGATTCCAAAATGCAGAGTCATTTACAGACCTTTCATGGTGGTTTACTTCCCTACTTGGCGATAGTTCAGAGCTAGTAAAGGGCGGAGAATACATGCAAGATAGCAATTTGATTCTACTTGATGGACATGCAATTTACTTTGAACAAGGATTTGCAGATGTGATGCTTCATAGTCTTGGAGCACCAGGTTTCCCAGTTCTTATAAGATACCTTGAGATGCTCTCGAGAACTACATTAGATAGACACGGTGGATATGGTGTCAGAGAGGTATCAAACCTAGATATGGGTCCTGCTGTAATGCTTGCAGAAGGATGTGGATCAGGTAAGATTGATGGAATATTGCCAACAAACAGTCTTGCAAGTTCATATCTTCATGCTGGAGTAAATGCATATATCTCACCAACAACTTACTCTGCATTCTATGGTGCACTTGAGCCACGTCCAAACTTTGGAGGTGGAGTTGGTTTTGGTATAGTTGGATACATAAAAGCATTATTTGATTGGAAATTAAAGAATGAGTTTCCACCTGTTGAATTCAATCAGTTCGTATTTGAAGAAACAATGCTTCAGATGTTTGATGAGGATGTAAGTATTGGTCAAGCTTTAAGAGATTCAAAGAATGATTTCTTACCAGAGAAATTCGATGATAAAATGAGATGGAGACCGGTATTAAACCTACCACCAAGTCTACCAGGAGATCTCGTTGACGAATCAGAAAATAGCTATAAGAGCACAGCAAAGGGTCTTGATAATTATCCAGTAGAAAAATATGCAACGATATTCCAAGTAAATCTCTTAGGAGATCCAACCTTTAATCCATACGAACCATGCAATGAAGGGTAAACCCCTTCTCTAATTTTTTTTTTTATTCTTTTTCTTCATCAATTTCTTCTTCGTCACTTTCAACAATTTTTGACACGGAAACTACGTTGTCTTCATCATTGAGTCTCATAATCCTTACGCCCATTGTGTTCCTGCCCTGTATCCTAATATCTTTGACAGGGATTCTTACAATCATTCCTTCCTTGCTTGTAATGATAATTTCGTCGTCATCCTCTACTTCCTTAACGTAAATTACCTTTCCATTCCTTTCGTTTGTAACAATTGTTCTAACACCTTTGCTTCCACGGTGTGTTTTTCTGTATTCTTTGATTGGTGATCTCTTTCCATATCCATTTTCAGTAAGAGTTAAAAGATTTCCCTCTTCACTTACAACTGCCATAGATACAACCTTATCTCCTTTTGAAAGCCTTATTCCAATAACTCCTCTTGTTGCACGACCCATTGCCCTTACTTCTTCTTCATAGAATCTACAGGCCTGTCCATTTGAAGTTGATATCATGATGGTTTGCTTACCATCTGATAGTTTTGTACTAATGAGCTCATCGTCTTCATCAAGTCTTATTGCAATTATTCCGTTTACTCTGATATTTGAATAGGCTGATAAAACAGTTTTTTTAATCAGACCCTTCTTTGTTGAAAAAACAAGAAAATGCTCATCATCAAACTCATGAATAGGTATTGCAGTTTCAACAAATTCTCCTTCTTCAAGTCTTGGTAATAGGTTAATTATTGCCTTTCCTTTGGAGTGCCGTCCACCTTCAGGTATCTTATATCCTTTTAACCAAAAGGTTTTCCCTTTGTTTGTGAAAAACATGATATAATCATGAGTTGACGTGATAAATGAATCAACAACAAGGTCTTCATCTTTTGTACGCATTCCAATAAGACCTTTTCCACCACGTCTTTGGGTTTTATATGTATCAATCGGGAGACGTTTTATATAGCCACTGTCTGTAATTGTAATTACAACATCCTCAACTGGTATTAGGTCCTCCATCTCTATTCCAATCTCACCTTCGACGATATCAGTTCTTCTTTCGTTTCCAAACTTCTCTTTTATCTCTATTAATTCCTTTTTTATTTCATCAAGTATAAATTTCTTATCTGAAAGCAGCCACTCTAAATGTTCGATTAATTTTTTTGTCTCTTTATATTCCTCTTCTACCTTCTCAATTTCCATACCTGTTAGTTTTTGTAGTCTCAAATCAAGTATTGCCTTAACCTGTACTTCAGAGAAATCAAACCTTTCAATAAGACTGTTCCTTGCATCCTCAACAGTCTTACTTGCCCTAATTATCTTTATAATCTCATCAATATTTTTCAAAGCAAGCATGAAACCTTCCAGAATATGCATTTTTTCTTTTGCATTTTTTAAATCATAGTTTGTTCTACGAGTGATAACAAGAACTCTATACTCTATAAAATGCCTAATTATATCTTTTAGTTTCAAAGTTGTAGGCTTTCCTTCTACTATTGCAAGATTATTTACACCAAAAGTTGTCTGCATATCAGTATGTTTGAAGAGTAAAGACAAGACGACATCTTCGATTGCATCACGTTTCAGGTCAATTACAACACGCATTCCTTCTCTATCACTTTCATCTCTTAGGTCACTTATACCCTCGATTTTCTTATTTTTTACAAGATCTGCGATATGCTTTAAAAGATTGGACTTATTTACTTGATAAGGCAGCTCTTTAATAATAATCTTTTTTTTGTCTTCTCCCTCTATCTTTGTTTTAGCCCTTACTCTAACAAGGCCTCTCCCTTCACTATATGCCTGGAGAATCCCAGCTTTACCATATATAGTTCCACCTGTTGGAAAGTCAGGGCCTTTAATAATTTCCATTAGTTCAACAGTGCTCATCTCAGGATTGTCAATTAATTGGATAGTACCATCAATTACCTCAGATAGATTATGTGGTGGCATGTTTGTTGCCATCCCTACGGCAATTCCAGATGATCCATTTATTAAAAGCTGAGGGAGTACTGCAGGTAATACTACAGGTTCCTTTAGACTGCCATCAAAATTATCGGTCCATTCAACTGTATCTTTTTCGATATCTTGGAGCATATACTGTGAAATCTTTGACATACGTGCTTCAGTATATCTCATAGCCGCAGCTGAATCACCATCAATACTTCCAAAGTTACCTTGACCGTCAACTAAAGGATATCTAAGTGAAAAATCTTGGGCCATTCGGACCATAGAATCGTATACTGCTTGGTCACCATGTGGATGGTATTTACCAAGTACCTCACCAACTACTCTTGCTGATTTTTTATGTGATTTGTTATAAGTCAGTCCCATATCGTTCATAGCATATAAAATTCTTCTATGAACTGGTTTTAAACCATCTCTTATATCTGGAAGTGCACGGCTCATTATAACACTCATAGAATAATCTATGAATGCTCGTTTCATCTCAGATTCAAGAGTTTTTATATGTTCTTTTTTATCTTGATCATCAGTCATAAAATCCCTCTAAATATCTAAATTTGTTACCTCTTTTGCGTGTTCTTCGATGAATTCACGTCGAGGTTCTACTTTTTCTCCCATTAAAATTGTAAAAAGCTCATCTGCTTCTACTGCATCATCAACTGTTACCTGTATTGTGAGTCTATTTTCTGGATTCATTGTAGTTTCCCAAAGCTGACTAGGGTTCATCTCACCAAGACCTTTGTATCTCTGAAGGCTGATTCCTCTTTCACCCATTTCTTTTATTATCTGCTCTTTTTCTTTATCTGAATATGCATATTCAACCTTCTTTCCTCTATTAATTTTATAAAGAGGTGGTTGTGCGATATACAAATATCCTTCCTCAATTAAAGGCCTCATATAACGGAAGAAAAAGGTTAGTAGCAAGGTTCTTATATGTTCGCCATCTACGTCTGCATCAGTCATAATAATTATCTTGTGATATCTTGCTTTTTGAATGTCAAACTCTTCGTCAATACCTGTTCCTATAGCTGTTATTAATGCAAGGATTTCATTATTTTTAAGTATTCTATCCATTCTTGCCTTTTCTACATTTAAGATTTTACCACGAAGCGGAAGTATCGCCTGAAATCCTCTGTCCCTACCTTGTTTGCTTGAACCCCCTGCTGAGTCTCCCTCAACTATGTAAAGTTCTGTTTTACTAGGGTCTCTTGAGCTGCAATCTGCAAGTTTTCCTGGAAGAGCTGATGACTCAAGTAGCCCTTTTCTTCTTGTCAGTTCACGGGCTTTTCTAGCGGCCTCCCTTGCTCTACTTGCATTGATTGCTTTTTCAATTATTGTTTTTGCAACTACTGGATTTTCTTCAAAGAATTCAGAAAGTTTTTCATTTGTCAAGCTTTCAACAAGGCCTCTAACCTCAGAGTTACCTAGTTTTGTTTTGGTTTGACCTTCGAATTGAGGTCTTTTTACTTTTGCAGAAATTACAGTCGTTATCCCTTCTCTGCAATCTTCTCCTGATAGACTAAAATCACTGTTAAAAAGATTATTTTTTTTACCATAATCATTTAATACTCTTGTTAAAGCCCCTTTAAAACCAGATAAATGAGTTCCACCTTCATGTGTATTTATATTATTTGCAAAAGTATGGATATTTTCTGTATATCCATCGGTATATTGAATTGAAATTTCAACTTCAAAGTCTTCTTTTTCTGCTTGTAAAAAAATTGGTTCAGGATGAAGAGGATTTTTATTTCTATTTATATGCTGAACAAATTCTTTTATTCCTCCTTCAAACTTAAAAGTCTCTGTTTTATTGCTTCTTTCATCAAAAATGTTTATCTCCAGACCTGCGTTTAAATAAGCAAGTTCTTTTAATCTAGTTGCAACAGTTTCATATTTTATGTCTGATGTTTCAAAAATTTCATCATCTGGCATGAATATAATTTTTGTTCCATTGTTTTCAGATGAACCAATTTCTTTTAATTCACCAACTGGTACACCATGATCATATTTTTGATAGTATTTTTTTCCATTTCTATTAACTGTTGCTTCTAGCCATTTCGAAAGAGCATTTACACAGGATACTCCAACGCCATGAAGTCCACCGGATACTTTATATGCTTCACTGTTGAATTTTCCACCAGCATGAAGAGTAGTCATTACTAGCTCTAGGCCACATTTTTTATATTTTGGATGGATTTTGACAGGGATCCCTCTCCCATCATCTTTAACAGTGACAGATCCGTTATTATTAAGTTTAACATCTATTTGTGATGCATAGCCTGCTAAGGCTTCATCGATACTGTTGTCAACTACTTCATAAACCAAATGATGAAGACCTCGCTCGTCTGTACTACCAATATACATAGCTGGATTTTGTTTTACTGCTGCAAGACCTTCTAGAACCTGGATAGAATCTGTATCGTAACTACCATTTTGTTTTTTCTTTTCTTCTGCCATATTTCGTCCCTTTTTTTATTAGTATTTACACTAATTCAATCAATTTTCACAAATTAATTTATCATCCCATCTCTAGTGATATTTTCTATACATTTTCATATGGAGTAGAGACTAATAAATGTTGCTATATAAAATGTAATCTTTAACCCCTTTATTTTTTAATAAATGTTAAAATATAACAATACGTTACATTAAATAACAAATGGGGAGATATTATGTATAAAAAAATAAGCGTTTTATGTATCTTTTTTATAACGATTTTATGTGGATTGACAATAACAAGTTCTGCTCAGCCAAATGTTGAGGATTATTCACCGATATTTTATTTTGAATCTGAAGAAACTTGTTTTCCGGTTGATGCAGACTATCATTTACAAAATTCTGAATTAAAATATTTATACAATTTTTCAGGAGACACTTCTTATTATGATAATATACACGGAACAATTGCAGATAATGGAGTAATTAGTCATTATAGAACTGTTATGGACTCTTATGGATACACTGTTTATCACAGGTCTTATTCATCTGGTAATACAGATGTGATACAATATTGGATTTTTTATGCATTCAACAAAGGAGAGCTAAACCAGCATGAAGGTGACTGGGAAATGGTTCAAATAGAATTTGATAATGATGTTCCAAAAACAGTTGCTTACAGCCAACATCATTCTGGACAGATAGCAACTTGGTCACAAGTTGAAAAACAGGGAAATCATATAAAGGTTTATGTTGCAAGAGGAAGTCATGCTAATTATTTAAGATCATATTCTGGAAAATTAGGAATTTCTAGTGATAAAGTTGGGGAAAATGGGAAAATATTAAACCCGAATGATTACACTCTTGAAGATATCGAATACCAGTCTTGGATTGATTATGATGGTTACTGGGGGGAGATACCGGAAACTGAATCATCAGCAATAGAGGCATCATTTCTTGGTCAAATAGGTCCAGAGGGACCAAAATTTAGGGAAAGCGGTTTAATGTGGGAAAATCCCTTATCATGGAGCTCAAGTTTATTCCAAGCAAATGATACAATATTTATCCTTGAGTGGTTTTTGTATAACTTTGTTTTAGTATTTGCTCTATTTAGCCTTGCTCTGCTTTCACTTCTAATGTTTAAAATCTATAAACGTCACAAAAAATATGGACTTGGACCAAGAAAAATTTCAATGTTGTACATTAATGGAATAAATTTACATAGTATTGGAAATATTTTATGTTTTGTAGGAATAATTATTGCTTTTATCGGACTCTTTTTACCTTGGTATGAAGTATCATATGGTGTTTCAGGAACAGGTTTAACAGATACTTTTCAAACAGAAGGAATGACAAGTTTATTGAATTTTGATGGAATAAATGGTGTGCAGATTTTTATTCCCGGATCTTCAGGCCCTACTCCTTTTGGATCTTTGATACTTCCATTTTCTTTATTCATTGCAATAGGTCTGATTTTTATGATAATTGCAACAATTGGTATTTCGGTCAGTTCAAAATTAGGTTCAAAATATATATGGAGAGGAATCAGACTCATCCTCCCATTCATTTTAATCATTGTTGCAATATTTGTGATGGGCTCAATTGTAAACTCCATGTCAGATAGTATAGCGGGAGGAGCTGGGTCTAATTTTACAAACGATATGATAAATTCGATTTCCGCCTCACCTTTTGGAGGATCATATCAGACAACAATATCTGAATCAGACCTCACTGCACAGTTGAATCTACAATGGGGGCTTGGTATTGGAGGAATATTTTTACTTTTATCAGGAATAATTATGATTATTGCAGGAGTTTTTGAATTCAGTGCAAAAAAAGAGTTTTTCAAAACAAAGGTTCCTTTAGATAATAAAAAACAGGATACGCCATATCAAAAACCACCTTCTCAAGTTCCACCAATGAAAACAAAGACAGAAATAGATGATACTCAAAATAAATCACAAGAAAATAATATCAAAGAAAAAACAGTTCAAGATAAGCTTTTTTGTACAAATTGTGGAGAAGAATTAAAAAAAGATCAACAATTTTGTATTAAATGTGGAAAGAAGCTTAATGAATAATTTTTCATTAAGTTCAAATAAAAGGCGTTGTATATCAAATAGGGGGAGCTATGTTCATCAACGTTGATTTACACATTCATTCTCGTTTTTCAGGTGCTACAAGCCCTAAGATGAACATGGAAACAATATCAAAAGCTGCACCAAAGAAAGGTGTTGACGTTCTTGCAACTGGTGATTGCCTTCATAAAGGCTGGATGAACGAAATTACAAGTTGTGATGTTGTTGATGAAGGAACATTTGAATTAAATGGTACACGTTTTATTTTAAGTACTGAAATCGAGGATAAAAGAAGGGTTCATCATCTATTGTTTTTTCCAGATGTTAGTTCGGTTTGGGATTTTAAAGAAAAAATCAAGAATAAATCAAAAAACCTTGAAACAGATGGAAGGCCCAATATTTCTATGTATGGTGAAGAAATAGCAGGTATTGCAAAAGACCTTGATGTTATAATAGGCCCTGCTCATGCATTCACACCTTATACTGCAATGTATGCATATTATAATTCACTTAAGGAATGTTATGGTAGATATTCTGATTATATTTCTTTTGTGGAGCTTGGATTAAGCGCTGATACTGATTTTGCAGATAAAATAATGGAGTTACATAGACTCACATTTCTTACAAATTCTGATTGTCATAGTGCTCATCCTGTAAGACTTGCAAGAGAGTTTAATAGAATGAAGGTAAGGTCAGCGACATTTAAAGAAATCAAAAAAGCCATTTTAAGACAAGGAGGAAATAAAGTCGTTTTAAATGTTGGTCTTCCGCCACAAGAAGGGAAGTATCATGAGTCAGCATGTAGATCTTGTCATACACATTATAGCTTAGAAGAAGCAATTAGAAGACGGTGGAAATGTAGTTGTGGAAAAAAGATAAAGAAAGGTGTAAAAGATAGAATAAATGAACAAGCAGACCTAATCAACCCTGAGCATCCTTCTTTTCGTCCAAGATATTTACATCTAATTCCCCTTACAGAAATTATCACAAAAGCAATAGGGCAGAGAAATCCTTTTACAAAAACCGTTACAAAAAGGTGGGAGGAACTAATTGATTCCTTTGGAAGTGAAATAAGTGTTTTAATTGATATAAATATTGATGATATTTTTCAAGTAACTGCTCCAGCTATTGCAGAAGCAATACAGATGTTTAGAGAAAAAAAGGTAATAATAAGGCCTGGTGGAGGAGGAGAATATGGATCAATTGAACTCCCTACTCAAGATGAAGCTGATTTAATAAGTTTAAAACTTGGCCCAAAAGACACTCAAACTAGTTTAAATCAATATTCTGGGTGATTTTTTTGAATTATGAAACAGCTGAAAAGGAAATTAATGAAATAATAAATAAATCAGATGAAATCTTAGAAGATATTGTAAAATATTTATATGAAAATTTTGATAATTACAGTTGGGTCGGTATTTATATTGTTAGAGAAAAAAATCTTTTTTTAGGGCCTTGGATAGGACCAAATGCAACTGAGCATACAAAGATTGGAATTGGAGATGGTATATGCGGTTCAGCTGCAGAGACAGGAAAGACAGAAATAATTGCTGATGTCAAAGAGGATAGTAGATATCTGTCTTGTTTTATTAATACAAAATCTGAGATAGTAGTACCTATAAAAGTTAGAGGAAAAGTTATCGCTGAAATTGATATTGACTCAGATATATTGAATGCATTTAGTCAAAAAGATAAATTATTTTTAGAAAAAGTTGCAGATATGCTATCAAAGCATATCTGAAATTTTCAGTACTCAAGATCTTCATCACAGTCATTTAAGACTCAGAAAGGGTTCGTTCATCACGATTTATAATATATCTATTAAGTTTTAATAATTATGTATAAAAAAAAGAAAGAAATTGTTTATCTATATCATATCTCCAATTTCTACTTCATCATCTTCTGATAAGAAAAGATCATTAAGCTCATCATATAAATCCTCGTCAGTAATTTCTTCTCCGGAGCCATAATCTTCAATATCATCTTGAGTTGATGATTGTTTTATTGTTGTAAATGTTATTGCTATAGATAAAACAATTATCAAGAGGAAAAATATTGTTATTATTTTTTTATCCATAGTTATCACTCACTCCATTTTATTTTCCTTTACCTTTTCCATTTCCAGAACCTGAGTTTCCATTACCTGAGCCGCTATTTCCATTTTCATCTTGAATATTTTGAATTCTATTTTGAATTTGCTCAATCAATTTTTCATTACCCGAATTTTGTGCTTGCTCAAGCCTTTTTTGAAGTCTTTCAGTTTCTCTTTGTGTAAAATTCTTTACTGCATTTTCAGCTTCGGTACTTGCATGGAATTTATTTTGTATTTTCTCTTTTTTTAATTCTGAGAAAATCTTCATCTTTTTTTCTCTTGTTTTATTATTTACCATTTTGTTAATCTGTAATTTTACTTGTGCCATTGTCGAGCTTCCATTCATATATTTATTTACAAGTGAGTTGTTGCCTTCACCGACAATTCCATATAATCTATAGATTTGATTTCTATTGAATTGTTTTATTCTATTTCTGATTTGTTTACTATAATTTTGTAGTTCATCACTTAGGTTTTCTCTAATCTGTTCTTTTACTTCTTTATATTTAACATCACTGAGCAAATCCTTTAAGGTAATTCTGAACTGAGTTGTAAGATTTCTTGCATCAGTTTTTAGATCTATAAAAACTTCAACTGAGTCATTTGCTTCAGGATCTGCTGTTTGTACTTCTTCTAATATATAACCCATTTCAGCAAGTATAGCAATAAGATTGGTTGTATTATATCCTAAACCTTCTAGTACGTCAACTATCATATTTCCTTTTAACAAATTCTTTGTAATTGATTTTTCTAATTGCAATAATCTTATCTCTGCGCCTAAAGAATTATTCATAATTTCTATTTCTTTTTCTGTTTCTTCATTTATTTCTTCATCATTATTTTCTTCTGATTCATCTGCAAAAGCCAATGATGAAATTGATATCATCAGCATAAGAACCATCAATATACTCCATATTTTTTTCATATTTATCATATCCTGGGTTTTCTCACTTTGTTATGATAATGTATTGTTTGGAACAGGATATATAATATAGCCGGAACTTACCGGAACAAAATGAAATTAAAAAAAAATTTATTGTTTTTTAATTCTAATTAGATTTGACATTCCAATCTTTTCTATTTCGATTAATCCTTTTATTTCTAAAGAATGGATATTTCTCGAAACAGCTGATTTTGGTAATTTTAATTCTTTTTTTATTTCAGACTGTGTCAGAGGTCTTTTGCTTTTAATAAGGAGAGTCATTATGTCTTTTTGTCTTTTATTAAGGCCTTTAAACTCATTATTGATTTTCTTGGCTGATTTTGCTTGACTTTTCATGATGTTATAGATCAATAGAACTACTAAAATAAAAATTATAATTCCAAGAAATAAATAGATTATTTGATCAGTAAGCATTTCTTGGTATTCATTTGGTTCTAATTGATACTGAACAAGTATTGATAGCTCTTCATTTTTTCCTGCTCCCGATATGACAATATTACCTGATTCTTCTTCAATTCCTAGTAATCCAGATGTCTTGATATAGTTTATTTTTGCATCTTCAGGCAAAGTTAATTTAAAAAAATAATCTGAAAATTCAACATTTTTCGTTAAATTAAATACCCAATAGCTTTGTTTTTTATAGGTATAAAGATTTGAGTTCTGAACTATTAGATTTGAATAATCAGATATCCCTTCGATATCTACAAAACCAGAACTGTCAATGCTGATTTGAATATCTGCATAATATTTCTCTGCAGATATTGATGGATAAAACAATGTTGAAATTAAAATAATTATAATGCTAATTTTTAAGGTTTTATTATTTATATTCATTTTTCTCCTAATTTTATCCCATAATCTCCCAGATAGCATTTTTCCAAATATTCCTTAATTTTTCTATTTTTTGATTAACTATTCTTTCTACTTTATCTTTGATAATAAGATTATCTTTTTTTGTTTTACCAATTTTTATAAACGGCGAATTTGACTTTCTTAGGATATTTTCAAATTCATATACCTTTTCTTTTTTTACTTCAACTATCCAACGGGTATTTGACTCCGAAAATAACTTAATGTCTGACCTTAGCCCTACTCCTATATTAGAAATATCTATTTCGCATCCAAGATCTCCAGCTATACACATCTCAGAGATACAAACTGCTATTCCGCCTTCACTGACATCATGACAGGAAGCAATTGTTTCTTTATCAATTGCATTAAGTATTCCTTTCATGCAATTTTTTAATATTTTTATATTGCTTTTTGGAACAAGTCCACCATTGATATTTAAAAGATTGAAATATTCTGAACCTCCCATCTCATTTTCGGTATCCTTTCCTACCAAATAAAGAGGATTTCCTAAATGTTTTAAATCAGAAGTTACAGATTTGCGAATATCCTTTACAATTCCTATTCCCATTATCTCTGGAGTTGGGGGAACAGAAGTTTTTATTGACTCGTTATAAAAACTTACATTACCTGACATAAATGGTAGTTTTAATTCTTTTGCAGAATCCCCTAGGCCTCTACATGCTTCATAGAATTCACCCATCTTTTCTGGTTTTTCAGGATTTCCAAAATTTAGACAATCACATACTGAATCTGGTTTTGCTCCAACTGATACAAGATTCCTACATGTTTCATCAATTGCAGAAAAGGCCCCCCAGTATGGGTCTTTTTCCATAAAACGAGGATTGATATTTGCAGTGACTGCAAGACCTCTGTAACTTTCCTGTAGAGGTTTTAGAACAGTTGAATCTCCATGTCCTTCAAAATTCAATTTTCCCTGTAGAGGTTTTATCACTGTGTTTCCACGAACCTCATGGTCATATTGTCTTATTACCCATTCCTTACTTGCAATATTTGCTTGACCTAAAAGATCCTTTAAGACCTTGTTTAAATCCTGAGCTTTTATTTCAATATCTCCTTTTACTTCTTTAATTGGAGCAATAAAAGGTCTTTGGCATGTGTCATAAATAGGTCCACCTGTAAAAAAATCCATATCAAGTTCAAGGATTTTTTTATTTTTATAAAACACTCTTGTTATCTTTTCATCGATAACCTCACCTACTACAACAGCAGTTACATCCCACTGTTTACATATATGAAGTACTTTATCTACATTTTTCGGGTCGACTAGAAACATCATTCTTTCTTGGCTTTCAGATATCCATATTTCCCAAGGAGCTAAACCTTCCTCTTTAAGGGGTATTTTATCTAGATGGATTTCAGCACCAAAACCTGCATCATATGCAAGTTCCCCGCATACACAGGATAGCCCTCCTCCTCCAAAATCCTTTAGACCTTCTAAAAGTCCCTTTCTGTTACATTCTAGTGTAACATGTATTACAGGCTCTTTTGTTATCGGATCACCAACTTGTACTGCTGATCGGCTGCTTTCTTCGCTTTCATCAGTTAGTTCAGCGCTTGCAAAAGTAACTCCGTGAATTCCATCTCTGCCAGTTCTTCCTCCTACATAAATATAAATATTACCTGGTGCTTTGGCTCGACTATGAATCATTTCCTCTTTTTTCATAACTCCTATGCATCCAACATTTACCAAACAATTTCCAGTATAACCTTTGTGAAAATAGACCTGACCTGAGAGAGTTGGTATTCCAATTCTATTGCCGTAATCCCTTATTCCGTCAACAACTCCTTTAAAAAGATAACGAGGATGTTTAACACCTTTTGGCAGTTCACTTAGTGCTAAGTCAAGAGGTCCAAAAAATAAAGGGTCAATATATGCAATGGGTTGTGCACCCATACATACGATATCTCTGACAATACCTCCTACACCTGTTGCAGCACCACCATATGGCTCTACTGCTGATGGATGGTTATGAGACTCAAGAGCGGCGCAATAATAATGATCTTTGTCAAACTCTACGATACCTGCATCTTCTCGTGCAACAATCTTTTTTTCCTCGATTCCAAAAACATATTTTTTAAGAGGCACTTTAGAAGATTTATAACAGCAATGTTCAGACCACGCTTGTCCTAAAGCCTCTAGTTCGATATCATTTGGATTTCTTTTTTTTTCTTTGAAATATTTTTTTATCTGCTTCATTTCAGGAAGAGCAAGAGCAATACCCATTTCTTCACTAATTTTTTCTAATTCTTTATCATCTGCAGAAAGAATATCGATTTCGTAACAATCAAAATCAAGTTTTTTCTTTTTAAAAAACCTATCAATATCCACTATAATTCCTCATAGGTCTATTTTTTCACAATCTCTATGTCATACGTGTGAATCACAGGGTTTGTAAGTAAGCGCTGACACATCTGTTCAACATTTTTTTTTACTTTTTCTTTATTTTCTCCGTCAATAAGTAAATCAAAAGTTCTAAAGGTTTTTGCTTCTTTAACATTTTCAAAACCAAGTAGTTTCAAGGCTTTTAGAGTATTTGCGCCTTCTGGGTCAGAAACACCCTTTTTCAGTCTAATTGTAACCTTTGCTTCAAACATAATAAACCCGCAGGCGAACATTATAAAATATATAAATAAGTTTATCGTTTAAAATTAAGATTTTTTAAATAAATCTTTTATTTTGTTACGAAATACTTCGACAGTATCTTCATTTTTTATAAAAATGTCTGCAGAAGAAATAACTTTTTTGATGCCCCAGGATATCTCTCGCTTGTCCCTTTTTTTAACTAATTTTAAATCTTCACTATCATCTTTTCGTCCACGATCAAGTGACCTTTTATAACGGATCTCATCAGCAACATCTATTGCAATTAATATAAAATCATTACCAAGTTTTTTCTTAAATATTTCAATTTCTTC
>Ga0272442_10000850_pt1 | contig 47647 bp, 30 predicted proteins | sample SSMForm2O_FD_200262 | JGI IMG/M metagenome (GOLD analysis project Ga0272442, IMG submission 200262) | Marine sediment archaeal communities from Little Sippewissett salt marsh, Falmouth, MA, United States - SSM-Form-2O | ecosystem: Environmental > Aquatic > Marine > Wetlands > Sediment ... | reverse complement strand
GGAGAAAGATGCCCTCGGAGGGCCAGATGCCCGATCCGAAAAAGACGACGCCCCCTTTTACCACGGGCGCGCCCCGGGCGGGCCAGCGGGAAATGACCCGATCGTTCCCGAGTATGAGTTCGTCCGTGGGTCCGCCCCGGAATTTCCACAGGAGTTTTCCCTCATCAAGGGAGAGGCAGTAGAGGAATCCGTCGTCGCTCACCGTGAAGATTCTGTTTTTCCATACAGCGGGAGCGAAGCGTATGGGGGCTTCGGTGAAAAAGGTCCATTTGATTTCGCCGGTTGTGGCGTCCAGGGCGTAAATGCAGAAATCCGCGGAGCTGCCGAAAATGACCATACCTTTTACCGCAACCGGCTCATAGGCGAGATCAAAGGGCATGCGGGTATCGCGCCCCGACCATGCCGGGCAGGGTGAATGGGTGGGGCGATGTATCCATTGAAGCGAGAGATTGTCCGGGAGGGAATCGCCGGTATAACCCGATCTTGCAAAGTCTCCCCGGAACCCGGGCCAGTCCGATGCAGGGGCGGTTCGGAGGAAAAAAGGGGGGAACATAACCAGGAAGACGACCAGGAATCGAACACCCGTATAATTGCGATTATTTTTTATCATAAGAAAAGAACCTTAAGTAATCTTTTTCGAAACCCTGAAAAGAATCCATTCTTCGAGAACTTCCCTTAATTCATAATAGGAAAGAATCATATGATTTCATCTCATTATTTTTTATTATGCTTATCATTTCCATAGAAAGCGGAACAAGTAAAAAGCAACAATGCTTACGATTGAATTATTCATTTTATTACTCAGCCGGAACAGCCCAGAAGGATGCAAATCATATCGGCGGCATCCAGCCGGCCGTCCAGATTGGCTTCGGCGCGATCCATTGCTTCGGGATCGAGCAGGGTGATGCCAAGCAGGTGATCCCGCAACAGGTTGACGTCCTCCATGGTTAAAGATCCATCATTGTTCACGTCGCCGGGAATATCTTCAGAAACACTGATTCGAACCAGCGGCGTTTTTTCTCCGAACCACTTTTCCCCGGGTTCCTTTATCATTCTCCACTGGAAATCGTACTCGCCTTTTTTGCCGGGGGCCGTAATTGTAAACGTGAAGCTGGTTGTCTCATCCGGGGTGACCGTTTCTCCGGGGGCGAGGGGCACCCTCGAGAGCCCCCAGAGGGAGTTGGTGGTGGCACAATCCCCCAATCGGTAGCTTTTGCCTGTTGTCCACGTATTTGTACCGATGTTTTTCATGATTATGGAAACATCGAACTGTTCGCCGACAGGGATCACGAGGGGCGCGACTTGTGATATAAATTTGGCGCTGTCTGGAAACGGATACTCGAAAGCTCCCATATCGAAGCCATCCCCCTGGGGACGGAGCACTCCTTCGATATCATGATCCGGCGCTCCCTCCCCGGTTCCGGAGTCGATGCATGGAGAGGCGCTCTGGAGGTGAAAATCCCATGTGGATGGATCGCCCGAAGTATTGACGAACATGGGGTCGGAGCTGATGTTGTGATTATCGCCGCCAGACTCGCCAAAGCAGGAATACGAGACATTGGTCAGATTCCCGGCAATATCTTCATTTTCATGATTCCAGGAGATGCAGCCTGTCACTGATCCGCCGGAATAAATATTATAAATCCCGTCGCCGCTGTCATCCGCGGCGTTGCCATACACCGTGCAGTTGGTTACCGATCCCTCGGAATTATGAATTCCACCGCCTGTGATGAACAATCCTTCCGCCGAATTGTCATAAACGGTACAGTTGCTCACAGAGCCTTTCAAATTAGAAATTCCCCCGCCGTTAGCTTGTGAGGTGTTGCCATACACCGTGCAGCGATCCACCACGCCCTCGAAATTTTGAATGCCTCCTCCGTTTCCATCCGAGGTGTTGCCATACACCGTGCAGTTGGTCATTGATGAGCCGATGCTGTTATCAATCCCGCCTCCGTTTCTAGTTGCAGTGTTATGATGCAATGTGCAGCTTGTTACAGAGCCCTCCCAATTATAAATGCCGGCGCCCCATCCCGAGGTGTTGCCATAAACCGCGCAGTGAGCAACAGATCCCAGGGAATTATAAATCCCGCCTCCGTAAATATCCGTTTTTCCATTTGTTACATAAAAGCCGTCCAGCAAACCGTAATTTTTTACGCACCCGTAGATTTTTTCTCCGTCGATGATGGTTTTATGATTCTCGAAATCGCGCCGGGACAGATCGGTTTCATTCCCGGCAAAGCCTCCGTAGAGAGATATATCCTGATCAACCTCGAGAATCCCGCCTTCCTGGTAGGTTCCTTCAGCAACCCATACGGCCCCCGGGGAGGTCACCACATCCAGGGCCTTTGTAATGGTGAGAAATGCCTCGTCCCAGCTGTTGCCGTAGTTTTCGTCGCTCCCGCCTTTTTTTACATAATAAGTGGTTGCAAAGGCCGCATTCAAAAGGAACGAAAAACAAACAAGCATAACCGGTACATGTGATTTTTTTACCATTTGGAACCCCCGCCTTTATCATTAAGTGCCAAACTCTACTAATTTAAATCTTTCATGACAGTAATAATCTCTGTCAACCTTAATGTAATTTTCGGGGATTTGTGTTTGGAAGATTTAACTTGCCCCGATTCTCACGAAAAGGTAAAGATATTTCCATAATTTTCCATAAATCGTAAAAGGAGGAGAGAGATGCGATACTTTGTTTTTGTTCTCGGGGCCGTCTTCCTTCTGGCATCCTGCCATCACGCACCGATGGAGGTGAGTGGGGAGATGAAGGCGGAGGTAAAAGAGGAGATGAAGGCGGCGGAGGTTCCCCCGGAGGTGCTGCGGGAGTTCCGTGCCGCATGGGTGGCCACGGTCGCCAATATAGACTGGCCCTCCAAGCCCGGACTCTCCACGGAGAAACAGAAAGAGGAAATGCTGGCCATCCTTGACAAGTCGAAGGACCTCAACCTCAACGCCATTGTTTTCCAGGTAAGACCCCAATGCGACGCCCTTTACGAATCGAACCTCGAGCCGTGGTCCTTTTACCTCACCGGGAAAATGGGCAAGGCCCCCGATCCTTATTACGATCCCCTTGCTTTTGCCGTAAAAGAGGCCCATAAAAGGGGGCTGGAGCTCCACGTGTGGTTCAATCCCTACCGGGCCAATCATCCCATGAACAAATCGCCCATTTCGGACGATCACATCTCGAAAGTGGATCCCCCCATCGTGAAAAAGTACGGGAGATACCTGTGGATGGATCCGGGGGAAGAGGGAACGCGGGATCACACCATGAACGTGGTTCTGGACGTGACAAAAAGGTACGATATCGACGGGGTTCACATCGACGATTATTTTTATCCGTACAAGGAAAAGGGCGAGGACGGAAAGATCATCGACTTTCCGGACGAACCGAGCTGGGAAAAATACAAGGCAGGCGGCGGCACGTTGAGTCGATCCGACTGGCGGCGTGAAAACGTGAACAAGTTCGTCGAGCGGTTCTATAACGAGGTGAAGGAGGAAAAGCCCTGGGTCAAGGTGGGGATCAGCCCCTTCGGCATCTGGCGGCCCGGATACCCCCCCGGGGTCAAGGGGTTCGACCAGTACGAACAGCTGTACGCAGATGCGAGATTGTGGTTGAAAAAGGGCTGGGTGGATTATTTCACTCCCCAGCTCTACTGGTCCATCGATTCCGAGGGTCAGCCCTATAAAGATCTATTGAAGTGGTGGACCGGTGAGAACGACATGAAGCGCCACATCTGGCCGGGGAACTACACCAGCCGGGTTGGTGGCAGGTGGAAGGCGGAGGAAATCATAAGCCAGGTAAAGGCCACCCGGGAGCAGCCCGGCGCCGGTGGAAACGTGCATTTCAGCATGATCTGCCTGATGGAGAACCGCGACGGCCTTTCGGACAAACTGAAGGAAACGGTTTACCAGCAACCGGCCCTGGTGCCGGCGTCGCCCTGGCTGGCCAGGGGATCTTTCGATAAAAAGCCGAGTCTCAAGATCACCAGGAAGGACAATTATCTCTATTTGAACTGGGAGATCGACGAGAAGGAAAAGATTCGCAATTGGGTTCTTTCCAAGCGACTTGGCGGTGTCTGGTCGTACAAGATCCTGCCCGAGGAACCGGGCCGTGCAGCCGTGCTCGAGTTGGATACGAATGAGATGCCGGAGATTTTCGCGATTTCGGCGGTGGACATCTATGGGAGACAAAGCCCGTCGAGATGCGTCAACGTCAAAGATCTCGGATTGTAATATTTCCCCGGAAGCAGACTGTGGGGGCCGGTATTATACCGGCTCCCTTCTTTTTTTCATCTTCCGTGGCCCGGAACAATTCAGAATAAAATTATTTTTATCCAGCTTGTCCCCGATTGCATAGAAACGAAAAATTTATAATATTTATCTTGACATATGCAACGGATTTTCAGGTAATGAACCTATTATGGCACGTCCGAAACGCATAGATTTGCCCTACTCTCTGTACAAGGTTTCCGCACAAACCAGCGGGAAGGAGGCGGGATTCCGCGATGCGAAGGACCGGAAGGAATTCCTGGATTACCTGTCCCGGTACGCCGATCTGTTTTCTTTCCAGATCCACGCCTACTGCCTTTTGCGGGACCGTTTTTATCTGCTTGCGGAGAGCACCAGGCGGGCGGCCCTTTCCGAGTTCATGAGGCGCCTTTTGACCTCCTACACGGTCTATTTCAATCGCCGTCACAAACGGCATGGACACCTGTTTCATGGGCGGTTCAAGAGTCAACTCGTGGACAAAAACCATTTCCTCTCCCCCATATCCCGCGACATTCACCTGGCCCCGGTCCGGTCGAACAAGCGGGCCAAGGTGGAAACCTATCCCGGCTCGAGCCTGCAATATTATATCAAGGGCGGCGAGCCGGAATTTCTCACGACGGGGGACGTACTGGCTGATTTTCGGGGAAACCGGAGAAAATACGCCGGCTACGTGAAGGAGGGCCTCAAAAAAGACACCAAAATCAAGGTGTTGCATCAGAAGTACATCGGGAAGGCCGGTTTTGCCCGCAGGATGGACAACAGGATCGATCTTCTGGAAAAACCAAGAACCAAGCAGAGTCGGGTTCTGAAAAAACGGGAACAGCAGGTAGAGGAAACGGATCGGAAAAGGGCGGAACAACTCGTTCGCAAAGTGGCCAGGTATTTCAAGTGCCGTCCGGACCAGGTGAAGCGGGGGCGATACAGCCACGGCGAGATCGGGAGGGCCCGTTCCCTGTTGATGGTCCTTTTCCGCGAAAACCTGCCCTGGACCTGCCGGGAGATCTCGGATTACTTCGGCCTCAAGGCCAAAAGCGGAATGAGCTACTACCAGCAACGCATCAGGAACGACAGGAAGCTTTCCCGGGCTTACAGGGAATTCCAGCAGTAGTACCCGCCGATCCTTAAACAGAGAGATTCGGGCAAAAAAGACCGTCCAGGCCGCCCCCGGCAAGGGGGCGCAGCAGGTGTCGTTCGTCCTGGCTTGCCCGGCTGAAAAAAGAATTGACAGGATGCGGGTGGTGCGGGTAAAGAAGTCCCTGTTTTTTTCGCAGGCAGGAAAAAAACACGATAAATTTCGACCCGCCTGGGGGTATAGCTCAGTTGGGAGAGCATTTGGCTGGCAGCCAAAGGGTCAGGGGTTCGAGTCCCCTTACCTCCACCAGAAACTGACAGGGGGAACGGATGAGTTGTCCGTTCCCCCTTTTTCATGCCTTCCGATTTTCAGAGATCACTTCGGGGTGGCAAACTCGAAACCATGGATGGTCCCCCGGATCCGGAGGTTCTGAGCCGTATCCTGGGGAAAGATGGCCACGACCTCTGGTGAGACGAATCTTATCCCGGACTTGAAGGAATGAGACCAGTTGGTAAGGCTGGTGGTTCCCCGGGCATCGATGCAGAACTTGAAGTACTGCTCGAGTTCGCTCGAGGGCGTGTTGGTAAAGGTCCAGATCCCCCCCTTTTCTCCCGCCATGATGAAGATATCCGTGATGACGAACGTCTTCCCATCAGGGACTTCATAAATGGTTTTGATATCTTTTTTATAGGTTTTATCGAAATAGATCGAGCGGATGGTGTTGGAGCGTCCCTCGTGCTCGGGTCCCACGGATTCGCGGGCGAGCTTTCCCATGATGATGCTCTCATCCTCGATGTCAACCCCGTCCACGGAACCGGCGCGAAATGCATACGGCACGGCCAGGAGCCGGGCGTCGGGGCTTAACAGACTAATGGCGCTTCCGGCATCCTTCTGGAACCAGACCCTGAGATAAACATGGCTGTTGTCCCCGAACACGACCTTGGGAATGGAGGTCATGTTCGTAATGGCGTCATCGCCCAGGGCCACTTGAAAAAGCCCCTTTTTGACATTCAGGGTTACCGCGGCCGAGGGGATGTTGTCCGCGGTTTTTCCCAGCTGGGTGCCGTCATTGGACCAGAGGATAAGGGGGGTGGGCGTGGTATCGTCCACCACGGCGAATCGAAAGAGTGCGTCGCCCTCGTAACGGATATTGCCTTCACTGAGTTTGCCCTGGTAGTGAATGGCGGAGGGGATCGTGTCCGAAGCCGCCCAAGCGAGCCCGGCCATCAAAAGGAGAACCAAGAGGAACCAATTTCTTCTCATTTTTCAACTACCTCCCATATCATTCATTATACGGTATAATCCTATTCAATCGCCCCCGGGGTAAGGCAAGCAATTTTTTCATGCATGCCCTTCCCGGAGGACATCTTATGCATTGACGCGCGGTATGGGGTGGAATTATGAGGTAGTATACCGCTATCTGAGAGGAATCGCCTTGAACAGGATCGCCGCAGTCATTTCCTTGTTTTTTTTCTTCTGCGTTTTTCCCGCAGGAGCTCAGGAACGTGAGTTTATCCTCAAAACCCCAGAGGGCGGCGAACAGGCCCTCTCAACCCGCCCGGTCAAAGGCGCCCCTTATCTTTCCCTGCCCGTTCTGACCGATATCCTGGAGAAATACGGCAAAGACTTTCAGGTGGAATGGGATGACACCTTCGGGGTGCTCAGGATTACGGGCGGTTCGGACAACTATTCGCTGTTTCTCGACAAAACCACGCTCCTGGTCAACACGAGGATCCTCCAGGTGGAAGAGCCGGTGCTTGTGATCTCCGGCGAGGTCCTGGTTCCGCTTTCCTCCCTCGAGATCCTGTCCGGCCTCTGGAAAACGTTTACCATCGAGGAAAAGGAAAAAGGGGAGGCCCTGCCGGAGGAGAAACGAGCCTTGCCCAGTCCAACGCCGGAGCCGACGGTTCCACCGGAGACGCCCCCACTCCTACCGGCGTCCCCCTCGGGTTTCCTGCGGGTTATGATCGACCCGGCCCCGGAACCCATTCGGGGAAATTCCGATGTGGAGTCATATTCTCTCCCCTCCCAGGATGCCCTCACCCTGAAAATTGCGCTCGGGGTGAAACGGATCCTGGAGCGGGAGGGCTCCGTGGAGATTATGCTGACGAGTCACGGGGGTGAGGCCCTTCCCCTCCCGGAGAGGATCGAGCGGATCAATACCTCGGGCGCGGAAGTGCTGGTCGCTTTGAGGCTGGCGGCCTCGGGCTTTGAAGGCTGCGACGGTGTGGAGGTTTTCATTGCCTCTTCCTCACTGGATCCCACAGCAGGGAAAAAGGTCAAGATCCCTTCCCCTTCCAAAGCATACCTCTCTCACGAGAGAAAGAGTTTGATTCTGGCGAAGTTCATGCAAATGGAGCTGGAGAAGGGGGTGACCACACCGGTTGGTCCGATCACTCCATCTCCCTTTTATCTCCTGAAACGGGTTGCCATGCCATCGGTCCTGGTGAGTTGCGGATACACGACGAACCGCTCCGACGCGGCATATCTCTCCAGGGAACGGAACTTGGAATCCATCTCGCGCGCCATTGCCGCCGCCCTCTTGAAATACAAGGAAAAATGAAGGGAATACCAGTGTGCAGCCTTGGGGTTCGGGGGTCAGATTAGGGGGGGATTAGGGGGGTCAGACTCTCAGTTTTGAAAGATTTTCGCCAAACCGGGTTATTATAAAACCCCGCAAACACGCCATTTTCACCCCCGTATAAGTAACTGGTATGTGTTGTTTTCTTTCATAACTAGGAGTCTGACCCCCTTTTTTGACCCCCTTTTTCCCCCTTTTTTCCCCCTTTTTTGCTTGGTTTTCTGATGATTCCGGCGCGGAAAAGGGGGCGTTGGTATATCGTACAAGGCACATGCGTATTAATGGCTTGAGTCAGCGCCATTCGGCCGGCCCCATTCCCTTCATTCTACCAGAGGCCGCGTTTCCACACGGACCAGGAATGGGCGAGGATGAAAACCACCAGGAAGGCATACCAGTAAAGGGGAATCCGCCCTCCCCTGTCTTTTCTCACCAGTCCCCATGAAGCAAAGATAATGAGGAGCGGTTCGAGATACATCCGCTGCCTCGGGACCGAACCCCCGTAAGCCAGGAGAAAGAGAAATACACTGGTCATTCCGGGCACGATAAGAAAAACGGCGGGGGGGGGGCTTTCCCTCATACAGATCCAGATTCCCTTCAATGCGAAGGGAATGATCAAAAGATAAAGGAACCACTGTCCGGGATAGAGCATGTAGTTCACCAGGGGAGGTCCGGGGGCCACATACCACGCATAGGGGGAAAGGAAGAAACGGGGGATGCCTCTGATGCAGAAAAGGAGGCTGCCGGACATGGTCCTTCCGGCATCGGGAAGGTTGTTCAGGAAGGAATATGCCAATTGATTCTGGTAGTCTCTCAGGGGAATGAAAACCCGGGAACAAAATGCCAGCACAACAATCACGCCAAGTGCCATCCAGAACCATTTTTTCCTTTCGTGGAAGAACAGAAGGTAAGCGGCCGGTCCGGCCAGGAGGGCGCCGACGCTGTATATCCTCAGGATGGAAAGTCCCATCAGGATGAAAGCCAGGGCCAGGGCCTGCCAGATGCTCGGCCGGCGGTAAAGGCAGAGAATCAGAAACAGCCCGGCGAGAAAAAGCGCGGCGATGAAGGTGTCCCGCATGAGAAAGGAGCTCCAGTAGGCAAAGGAGAAATGGATGGCGGTCACCAATCCGGCCAGGAATGCCGGTGTATAACGCCGGGTTGCCGGGGGGTCCGGAGAAGAGGGAAAGATCTCGCGGGCGGTGAAAAAGGCCAGGGGCGCCAGGAGGGATCCCACAATAATGTTCAAAAGGATGCCGATCCAGGGGCGGCGCCCGAAGAGATAATAGATGGCGGCGAGAATACGATTCCAGCCGGTATGGAGGGTTCCCAGGTATTGATCGGTCCAGAGTGCGGGGAAGTTTCCCGCCCGCCATTCCTTTGCGATGGCCCAGCTGTAATGGTCATAGGTATAATCGTCGATCAGGAAAAAGGGGCCGTCATGAGGAACGGGCATGCCCCGAATGCAAAAGAACCAGAAAACATGAATCGTGAGGGAAAGGAGGGTGACAAGAAGGAGACTCCTTGCCCTTTTTTTCTCCAACCCGATCCAGGGGACGATGATAACCGCGGCGAGGGCCGCGTAAGGGGCCGAAAAGTATATGGCGGGAAGCAGTTTCATCAGTGGGGCGCCTGCTCGAGGGCATCGAGGTATTTATCGGCGTACCATGCGGCGGTGGCGCCGTCGCCCGCGGCGGAGATGACCTGGCGGATGCTGCCGGCCCGGATGTCTCCCACGGCGTAAAGACCGGGCATGCTGGATTCCATCTTCTGATTCGTGACAATCTGTCCCTGGTCGTTTTTCTCGATATCGGGGGGGAGGAATTCGGTGTTGGGAATATTACCGATGAAGATAAACACGCCATCCGTATCAAAGCTGCTCTCCTCGCCCGATTTCTTATTCTGGAGGCGGATCCCCTCGACCTTGTCTTTCCCGAGGATTTCGGTGACCACGCTGTTCCAGATAAAGTTAATCCGATCGTTTTCGAAGGCGCGTTCCTGTACGATTTTTTCGGCCCTGAGGGCGTCTCTCCTGTGAACGACGCTGACCTTGGAGGCGAAGCGGGTAAGGAAGAGGGCCTCGCAAATGGCGGTATCGCCGCCGCCCACCACGACAACCTCGCGGTCGCGATAGAGCATGCCGTCGCAAGTGGCGCAGTAGGAAACGCCCTTTCCGGAGAGTTTTTTTTCCCCGGGCACGTCGAGTTTCCTCCAGGAGGCGCCGGCGGCGATGATCGCTGTCCCGGCCCGGATTTCGCTCTTGTCGGTTTTGACGATGATCCTGGAATCATCCGAGAAGAGTTCGCCGGCCTCCTCGGTCCGGATCTCGACGCCGAAATTTTTCACCTGTTCCACCATTTGTGCGGCGAGTTCCATACCTGCGGCGCCCTTGGGAAAGCCGGGATAATTTTCGATATGGGCGGTGTACATGAGCTGTCCGCCGGGATAGACCTTATCGATGACAAGGGTTTTTCTCCTTGCGCGTGCGGCGTAAATCGCGGCGGCGAGCCCTCCCGGACCTCCTCCCACGATCAGGATATCCAGATCGATTCTCTGTTCGGACATTTTTTCCTCCTCCGCAATTTCAATTGACGTTAAGAGTGAGTTTTCCCTAGTGTAAAGTCAATATTTTTAAGCGGGAACTTCGTGAGCCAAAGAAAGAAAATCAGTGTTATCGTTCCCTCCTTTAACGAGGAGGGGAATATCCGCGACTGCCTGGAAAGCGTCAAGTGGGCGGACGAGCTCCTTGTGGTGGATTCCTTCAGTACGGACCGGACCCTCGAGATCGCGCGGGAATACACCGACCGGATCCTCCGGCATGAATATGTCAATTCCGCCACCCAGAAGAACTGGGCCATTCCCCGGGCCGCCCACGAGTGGGTGATGATCTTGGATTGCGACGAACGGGTAACCCCGGGACTCAAAAGGGAGATTATCGAGATCCTGGAAAGAGACGGCGATGGTTACGACGGCTTTTCCATCTTTCGCATCAATCACTTCCTGGGCAAAAGGATCAATCACTGTGGATGGAACCGGGACGATGTGCTCCGTGTGTTCCGGCGGGACCTTGGACGGTACCAGAACCGTGAGGTTCATGCGGATATTGTCCTGGAGGGAAAATCCCGGCATCTCGAACATAAACTCCTTCATTACACCTTCACCTCGTTCGACCAGTACCTGAAAAAGATGCACCGTTACGCCGCCTGGGCGGCCGGAGACCGGGGGAAGAAGACGAAAAGGGTTCGCTGGCATCACCTCACGCTCCGTCCCGCATTCCGCTTCTTCAAGCAGTATATCCTCCGTATGGGCGTCCTCGACGGCAAAGAGGGGTTGATTCTCTGCATCCTGGCGGGATACAGCGTGTTTCTGAAATATGCCTATCTCTTTGAACGGCGGAGAAAGAGGGGTGAAGGATGAAATTCGGGGATGGGTGAATCTCGAAATATTATTGTAAGGCTCCCGAACTGGATCGGGGATACGGTGATGTCCACGCCGTTCCTCCATATCGCAAGGGAGGTTTTTCCCCGGGACCGGATCACGGTGGCGGGCAGGAAGAGGGTCACGGATCTGCTGCTTCATTTTCCCGGCCTGGATGACATCATGGTTCTGGATGAAGGGGGAGGTTCCTCTTTTTTTTCAGAAATCAAAAGAGTGCGGGAAGGGCGATACGATCTTGGTTTTCTTCTGACCAATTCCTTCAAAAGCGCCCTGGCGTTTTACCTGGGAGGGGTGGGGCAACGGGTCGGTTATGCCCTGGACGCCCGCCGGCTGCTTTTGAACCGACCCATGGAGGCCACGGACAAGATCCTCCAGCTCCCCATGGTTGAGTACTATACCCGGCTCCTTTCGGAATTCAAGGAGGTTCCGGCAAGCGAGCTCCGGATGGCCCTCTACCCATCTGAGGGGGAGAGTGCGGAGGCGAACCGGTTGCTCCGGGAGGCCGGGTGGGATGGGGAAAGCCGCCTGGTGGGGATTAATCCGTTTGCCCATCAATGGATCACCAAGAGATGGCTCCCGGAACGATTCGCGAAAGTCACGGATGAGCTGATCCGCCAATACGGGGTTCAGTGCGCATTTGTGAGCGTGGAAAGGGACCGCCCGCTCTTTGAAGAGATCCGGGGCATGTGCAGCGAACCCCTTTTGGACCTGGTGGGGAGTGTTCCTCTCCCTGTGGCGCCTGCTGTGCTGGAACATTACTCGCTTTTCGTCACGAACGATTCCGGCCTGATGCACGTCGCCGCGGCCATGGGAGTTGCGGTTGTGGGGATTTTCGGTCCCACGGATTTTCGCCGTACCGCGCCTTTCACGGAGAAGGCCGTCCTGATCCGGAAACCGCAGGATCACAAGCCCTGCATGAAACCGACGTGTTGTCGCGGGTTTTCCTGCATGATGGATATCAGCGTGGATGAGGTGCTCGAGGCCGCCTCGAGTTATTTATCATCGGGAGAAGATTATGCTTGAATGGAAAGAGATCATATTCGGCCTCGTGGGAGGTCTTGGTATTTTTCTTTACGGAATGAACCTCATGTCGGAGGGGCTGAAACGTCTGGCGGGGGACCGCATGAAGAACATCCTTGCCATGCTCACGAAAAATCGCCTATTCGGGGTCACCGTGGGTGCCCTGATCACCGCTGTGATCCAATCGAGCAGTGCCACGACCGTAATGACGGTGGGATTCGTGAACGCGGGGATACTGACCCTGACCCAGGCGGTCAGCGTGGTTATGGGAGCAAACATCGGAACCACCATCACGGCCCAGATTATCGCCTTCAAAATCACACATTATGCCCCCCTGATGATCGGCGCGGGCACCTTCCTGCACCTTTTAATCAAGAACAAACGATGGAGGCTGTACGGTCAGGCCCTGTTGGGACTCGGGCTTCTATTTTTCGGGCTTTACCTGATGTCGGGGGGTGTGAAGCCCCTTCGCTCCCACGAATCGGTACGCCAGTTTTTTCAAACATTCTCCACGAATCCATTAACCGCGCTTCTGGCCGGGGTGGTGATGACCTGCGTCCTCCAGTCTTCCAGTGCGACCATCGGTCTGGCCATGGTGCTTGCCCAGCAGGGCCTGATCGACTTCAACGGTGCGATCCCCCTGATCCTGGGTAACAATATCGGGACCACGATCACGGCCCAGCTGGCCGCGCTGAACACCTCCCGCATGGCCCGTCGTACCGCAATATCCCATACTATTTTCAACGTACTGGGGGCCGCGATTTTTCTCCCACTTGTAATGATGGGAATATACCAGAAATTCATCATCTTTGTCACTCCCGGACAGCCGGACAATCTGAAACACATCGGCCGTTTCATTGCCAATGCCCATACCGCCTTTAATCTCATCAACACCATTATCTTCATATTTCTGATCAATCTTCTGGTAAGGGCTTCGAAATGGATCATCCCGGTGAAGCCGGACGAGCGAAAGGCGGCGCCGACCCTCCTGGAACCACACCTCCTGAACACCCCTCCCATGGCCCTTCAACTGGTCCGCAAGGAAATGGTCCACATGCTCCGTGTTTCGAAAAGGGCCCTGGAAGCGGGTATAAAGTCTATCATGGACGGAAATCCCAAGTTCGCCGAGAACGCCCACAAGCTCGAGGACGCAACCGATGATTTCCAGCACGCCATCACCGAGTACCTCATCGCCCTTTCCGAAAGGGACCTCTCCTCGTATGAATCGGATCAGCTGCCCACCATGATCCACTCGGTAAACGACATCGAGCGGGTGGGGGATCTTGCGGAAGATCTCGCCCAAATCTCGGAAAACATGCAGCTGCACAAGATGAAGTTCTCCCACCAGGCCAGAGAGAGCCTGCGCGAAATGAACACCCTGGTTCTCAACATGTTCCCCCCCCTGATAAAGGCCGTGGAACAGGAGGACCCGCCCTCGGCCCTGGAGGTTCTCGAGTTGGAGAAGAAGGTCAACCGACTCCGCCGTCAACTGGACAACGACCATATCGAGCGCCTGAAGGCGGGGATTTGCGATCTGCCGGCTGGCAATTATTACATCGACGCCATACACAACCTCGAGAACATCGGCGATTACCTGAAAAACGTCGCCCAGACCGCATACAACCTCTTCACCTGGAGCAAGGGCAAACCCAAGCTGAAGGAAATCCGGAAAAAACAAGGAGAGCAAAATGATGCCGCCGAAGTTCGCCAACCTGAATAAGGCCGGAGAGACCCTTGATCAGCTGGCGAAGGAGCTCCATACCGATGAATTCACTATTGTCGAGAACCCCTCCTACATTTACCGCCCCCTGGATATCTACCCGATGCCTCCGAAGATCACATCCCCCAGGAAAAAACTTACCGCTATCGTGAAAGACATGGACGGCACCACAACAACCACTGAGGAGCTGTGCGTTCATTCCCTGGAATTCATGGTGGGAAAAATCTGCGGTCTGGAAAAGGGGAAAAACTGGGACGGCCTGGATCACAGCGATCACCCTCACATCATAGGAAACAGTACCACAAAACACGTGGAATACCTGATCCGGAGATTTGGTGATGGGAGCCGGATGGAATGCTTTCGCGAGGCGTATTTCTTCGCGGTGCTCTGGACCCTTTCCGAGGGAAAGGACCCGGGACGCCGTGAGGAGATCCTGGCCAACCTCCGGGCCTTCGGGCTGGGTCGGGTCGCCATGGAATCCGATGTCCGCTCCTTTCTCCCGGAAGAAGAGTTTGATGTGGAAACGGCCCGTGCCCTTGCTCTTGAAATATCCAAACGCCACCCCGGCCTCCCCCGCCTCGAAACCTTCGAGGACAAGGTCCGGGCCTCCATCGACATCTACTACCAACGCTACCACGAGATTCTGGCGGCCATCGACCAGGGTCGCGGGGAGGATCTCTCCAGAAAGATCCTCGGGAATCCCCATGCCCACCTCATCGAACCCATGCCGGGAGTGGCGGTTTTCCTGGCTGCGGTCAAGGGATGGCTTGGAGAGGATCTGGTGGCATTCGGGGGGGATCTGGCGGCATTACTCGAACAGAACCCCCGGGTGAACATCACACCGGAGGAAATTCAGAGGGGAACCGCCAACCTGTCTCCCCTCGGCCGCTATTTCGAAAGTCGCCCCCTCAAGGTGGCCGTGGTCACTTCATCCATCGAATACGAGGCACGGATCGTCCTTAGAGAGGTATTCAAGGTTCTTCACACCCAGGTGGCCGGGTGGGAACTGTCCCGGGAGAAAAAGGAACTCATCGGGGATCGGTTCAGCGATTACCAAAAGACTTACGATGCCTTCATAACGGCCACGGATTCCTCGGAGATGCGGCTGAAGCCCCACCCGGATCTATACAGCATGGCCCTTCACAGGATGGGCATAGACAGGGAGGATCTGGATACGGTGATCGGATTCGAGGACAGCGAATCGGGCACCCGGGCCATCCGGGCGGCGGGTGTGGGTCTTTGTGTGGCCCTCCCCTTCCCCTTTACCAGCGGTCACGATCTGACCGCGGCGAGCCATATCCTCGAGGGGGGATTGCCGGAGGCCATCATCCGCCAGGGCCTTTTCCTGGATCCCGGGGTTTTATCCTAAGAAAAGGAACCCGTTTATGATCAGGGACATCCTTTCGGTGATGAAAAAGGAATTGAAGGAGACCCTGACGATCACGTTGAGTGGGGGTCATCTGTTTTCCTCGATCGTGCTGATCTCGATTTTCGGTCTTTTTCTGCCTTTTCAGGAGGGAGAGATCTTCCAGCGTCAGGATTCAGCCTCGCTTTCTCTTTATATCTTCCTGGTTCCCCTGGTCGTTTGCAGCGGTCTGGTGGCATACACATTCGCCGGGGAAAAGGAGACAAAGACCCTGGAGTCGCTTCTTGCCACCCGTCTGTCGGATGCCGCCATCTTCATCGGCAAGATCCTCGCGGTTCTCATTTACACTTACGGGTTTTTGCTGGTGACTTTGGGAGCGAGCATTGTAGGGGCGAATTTTTACCTGTACCATTCCGGAGGTGAGGGCGTCTTTTTTTACAATCTCCTGAGCTGTTTCGCCCTTTTTGTCTTTACCATCCCGGTGATCCTGATGGGTTGCACGACCGGCATTTTCTTTTCGATGAAGTGCAAAGATCTCAGGACGGCCTTCCAGTTCAGCCGGATGGGGTGGTTTGTCCTTTGCCTGCCTTTCATATCCGGCTGGATCTCCTTCCGGATATCGTGGAACTTTCTGGTTCCGGGATTCTATCTCCTTTCGATGGCTGACATAATCCTGGTTATTCTGGGGCTTCGTTTTTTCCGCCGTGCCCGCCTGATCGACTGACAACCCCTCCCCCTCAAGGTATAAGGAGCGGCGGTTGAGGCGTTAAGGGGGGGGTAAGGGGGTCAGACTCTCAGTTTTAAATTCGGTAAGGGGGTCAGACTCTCAGTTTTAAAAGATTTTCGCCAAACCAGGTTATTACAACCACCTGTAAACGCGGCATTTCAAATTTTGTATGAGTAACTGGTAAGTGTTAGTTTCTTTCATAACTAGGAGTCTGACCCCCTTATTTGACCCTAAAAAAGGCACCCCGCGGGCGGGCGGGATGCCATTTTTCAAAGTTTCTGTCTCAGGGAATCAATCCGGGTAATTGATCAGCTTGCCATCGAAGTAGGCCTCGTAGGCGGAGAGGTCGAGGAAGCCGTGCCCGCTGAAGTTGAAGGCGATCACTTTTTCCTTGCCCTCTTCCTTGGCTTTCAGGGCTTCATCAACGGCGGATTTGACGGCATGTGCGGTTTCCGGTGCGGGGATGATCCCCTCGGTCCGGGCGAAAAGAACCGCCGCCTCGAAGGTGGGCAGCTGGTGCTTGGCCTCGGCCTCCATGATCCCCTCCTCGAGCAGGGCGCTGATGATGGGGGCCATGCCATGATATCGAAGACCGCCGGCGTGGATTCCTGGGGGAATGAACTCGTGACCCAGGGTGTGCATCTTGAGAAGCGGGGTCATTCCGATGGTATCGCCGAAATCGTACTTGTATTCGCCCTTGGTCATGGTGGGACAGGCGACGGGTTCGATGGCGATAAAGCGGTACTTTTCATCTCCGGCAAGGACGTCCTGTACGAACGGAAGGACGAAACCGGCATAATTGCTGCCGCCGCCGCAGCATCCAATCAGGATGTCGGGCTTGATCCCGATCTTTTTGAACTGATCCTTGGTTTCGAGGCCGATGACGGTCTGGTGCATGAGGACATGGTTCAAAACACTTCCGAGGGCATACTTGGTGTTGTCGTGGTTTACGGTATCCTCGATGGCCTCGCTGATGGCGATCCCGAGGCTGCCGGGGCAGTCGGGATCCTTTTCGAGAATGGAACGTCCAGCCTGGGTTTTATCGCTGGGGCTGGCCATGACGTTGCCGTTCCACATCCTCATGATGGTTTTCCGATAGGGTTTCTGTTGGAAGCTGACCTTGACCATATAGACCTGGCATTCCAGGCCGAAGTGGTAAGTGGCGAAACTGAGGGCGGTTCCCCACTGTCCGGCGCCGGTTTCCGTGCTGAGGCGTTTGATTCCGGCCACTTTATTGTAGTAGGCCTGTGCCACGGCGGTGTTGGGTTTATGGCTTCCCGGGGGGCTTCCTCCTTCATACTTGTACCAGATCTGTGCCGGGGTATCGAGGGCCTTTTCGAGCCGTGTGGCCCGGATGAGGGGGGTGGGTCTCCAGATGGAGAGGATGTTGAGAACTTCCTCGGGGATGTCGATCCATCGATCCTGGCTCATTTCCTGTTCGAGGAGGTTGGCGGGAAAAATCGCTTCCATTTCCTGTGGGGTCATGGGTTCCCGGGTAGCGGGATGCAGTGGCGGAGGAAGGGGCTTTTTCAGATCCGCCTGGATGTTGTACCACTTTTTGGGGATGTCTTTCTTGGAGAGTAAAATTTGTGTTTCCTGTGTCATACTTAACTCCTTTCCGGGTTGAATTTTTGGATTTGCGTCGATTTGGCAACTTTTCATAATGGATCTTTATTCTCCTGTCCAGCAAAATATTTTTCATCCTGAAATGCGGGAGATATAAATATTTGACATAATGTATGGTTTTCTTATATATTCCATTTTGAACTTTTGAAAGGGTTATTATGCGTAATTAAGGAGACAAGGAAATGGCGAAAAAAGGGGTTCCCTGGTTAGTGGCTGTGATTTTCCTGATCGCCGCCCTGTGTTCCGGCGATGTGGTCGTTTTCAAGACCGGAGAGAGGAAAATCGGTTTGATCAAGGAATCGGAGTCGGATTCCGACAACATTGTGTTTCTCAGTGTGTCGGGTGAGATGAAAATTCCCCGAAGCCGCATTTCGAGAATCGACCGGGAAACCAAAGACAAGGGTTACACCCATATCGGTCGTGGATTCCTGGAGTTAAAGGATTTTTCCACTGCGCGTCAATACATCGACAGGGCCCTCGAAATCAATCCGGAAAACGAGGTTGCAAGGGCTCTTCTGAAAGAAATCCAAACGAGCCTCCAGGAGGAAGCCATGCGCCGGAGGCAGGAAAAGGTCAATCAAACAGATCGAGATCTGGCCCTGGTTTGCGACCTGATCACGAATAAGAAATTTGAAAAGGGCGAACAAATCCTCAAAAATATGGATCAATCCGATTTTTCCGAAGAGCAGGCCAAAACCTATCAGACCCTGAATGTTCGCCTGTATCACAAGTGGGGAGACAACAGCCTCGATCACCTGAACCCGAGAGCCGCCGCCGCATTTTACGAAAAGGCCCTGTCCATCGATCCCGACAACCAGGAGATCTATGGGAAACTCCTTCCCCTGTGGGAAAAGGATCCCACCATGACAACCGAGCTCATCGAGATCTATGAGAGACAATACAATAAAAGCCCGAACATGGAGCTGGCGGGAAAGTTGTCCGATCTGCATTTCCGTTCCAGGAACTACGAGAAGGCCCTCCCCTATCTTTTAACCCTTCACAAAAACTCCAAGGGCACAAACGTCATCGCGGAGGAGAGGCTCCGGGCGAGTTTTTCACAACTCCAGAAAGACGCGATCAATGTCCAGGATTACAACCTGGCCGCGAAGATATATCGCCAGTATCTCGATGCCTTTCCCGGGGAGGATCCCACCCCCTTCTACTATTATCAATACCTGGATATGAAGAAGGGAATCAGCGACGATAACCTCGAGGGACACATCGAGCTGGGGAATTTCTGCCGGGAACATCACCTGGACGACGATGCCAAAAAGCTGTACCGTTATGTACTGGAGAAGGATCCCGAAAACGAAGCCGCCCTCAAGGGACTCAAGGAATATGCCTTTCAGGATCTTTCGGAGGCCGAACTGGCGTTCCGGAAAAAGGATTACGACTCCGTGATATACATGGTGGGCAAGATCTCCACTGATTATGGAAAGCTGACGGCTGTTTTAACCCGTGCCTATGAGCTCAAGGAACGCGCGGAAAACGAGATCAGGCGCGAGAAAAAGGAGAAAACCGCGCGTGCTTTGTCGCTTTCGAGGAGGGGCGATGAATATTACGCCCAGGCCGATTTTCATATCAGCGCCCTCAAATCCACGGAGCGCCGTTCCGAAATCCGGGTGGTCAGCGACAAGGAAGAGGCGAAAAAATTCCTTCGCCGGGCCATCTCCACATGGGAGGCCGCCCTTGAAATCGATCCCAGCCTGGCCAGGGTGGATAAAGAAGATCTCAATACAAAAATCAAAGACGCCGAGGCAAAACTCTACAAACTGACCCGCGTGGTCCCCATACCCGACACTTACAGCTCCTACAGGCAAAGCCTGAAACAGGGTGAAAAAGATTAAGAGAAGAGCGGGAAGCGGTTGCCGCCTTCGTTGAAACCAGAGGGGATTGGTGCGTCTATCATAATGGGACGTATGGGATCGAAGAGACGTGTGAAATCCGATCTGGAGGGCCGGGTACGATCGGGTATTCTGAAAAAGAAAGATGATCGCGGACTGGGGATTTAAAAACCTTGAATAACCGCGAGCCTTCTGCCATTAAATTCCTGTTTTTTTGCCAAATCGCATCAATTCGCCCCGGGAGCATTTTATGCCCGTTAAGGTACTCCAGCTGTGTGCCGTCGATTTCACGGTGAAAAATTTTCTCCGCCCCCTGATTCGATACCTGACCGGGCAGGGTTTCGACGTCACCACCGCCTGTTCCGAGGGACCGTATTTTCCCGAGCTTCGGGAAGAGGGCTTCCATTTGAAGGCCATCCCGATATCACGGAGTATGAATGTCCTGAAACACGGCGTTTCCTCGGCTCGACTGTTTCGCTATCTCATGAAGAACCGGTTCGATATCGTCCATGTTCACACCCCGATTGCCAGCCTGATCGGGCGATTTGCCTCGAGGCTGGCGGGCGTTCCAATCAAGATCTACACGGCTCACGGTTTTTACTTTCACGAACAGATGGAGCCGGCCACGCGGCGTTTCCACATCACCCTGGAGAGGCTGGGAGCCCGGTGGGGCGATTATATCTTCACTCAGAGCAATGAGGACCGGTTCACCGCCATCAGGGAAAGAATCACCACCCCGGATCGCATTACCACCATTGGAAACGGTGTGGATACGGACCGTTTCAACCCGGAGCGAATTTCCCTGGAAAAGAAAGAGGCATTGAGGCGGGAGCTGGGAATTCCTTCGGACGCCCCGGTGGTGGGAATGATCGGCCGCATGGTTCGGGAGAAGGGATACCGGGAGTTCATCGAGGCCGCTGCCATGATCCTCAAGGACCGGCCCGGCACCCATTTCCTCTGCATCGGCGATGAACTCCGGAGCGATCACGACGCCTCCCGCGGGATGTTTCGATCCCTGATCCGGGAGCTGGAACTCGAGGATTCCATCCACTTTGCCGGGATGCGGAGCGACATTCCAGAGCTCCTGAGCATTCTTTCGGTATATACCCTCCCCTCCTACCGGGAAGGAATGCCACGCTCCATCATCGAGGCCATGTGCATGGAACGACCGGTTGTAGCCACAAATATCCGGGGTTGCCGCGAAGAGGTGGTGGATGGGGAAACGGGTTACCTGGTGCCGACCCGGGATGCCCCCGCCCTTGCGGGCGCCATCGCGGATCTTTTGAAAGATCCGGTCCTGGCCCGGGATTTCGGCAACCGGGGCCGGGAGAGGGCCGCTCATCTGTTTTCCGAAAAACGGGTCCTCGAACGGCAGCTCAAGGTTTACGAGAAACTCATGCAGGAGAAAGGGATCGAGAGATGATCCTCGTCACTGGTGGAACCAGCCATACGGGATGCCGGGTGGTCCGGCTCCTGGTGGAACGCGGTCACAAGGTGCGCTGCCTGGTTCGCACCCCCCGTAACGAAAGGCACCTGCCCGTCTCGAAGATAGAGGTGGTCCGGGGGGACCTGTGGCATCCGGAAACCGTGCGGGCCGCAATGAAAGGGATTCGTGTCCTGGTAAACGTGGCCCACATCCGTTTTGCTCCACATTTGATCCCTCTTTTGAAGGAGTCCGGCATCGGGCGCGCCATTTTCATGAGTTCCACGCGCCGCTACACGCGTTTTCCCTGTACCAGCGCCTCCCAGGTGATCGAAGGGGAGGAGGCGATCCGGAAAAGCGGCCTGGAATACACCATCCTGCGTCCCACCATGATCTTCGGTGGCCGGAGGGATAACAACATGACCCCCCTGGTGAACCAGATGCGCCGTCACACCCTGTTTCCTCTGTTCGGCAGCGGGAAAAACCTCATCCAGCCGGTATTTGTCCGGGACCTGGTCGAGGCGATCGTTTATTGCGTGGAACATCCGGAGACTTCCGGAACGGAATACACCCTGGCCGGGGCCGAGGCGGTTTCCTACCGCCGGGCCCTTGAAATCATCGCCCGGGAGATGAAAATAAGGATTCGTTTGATCCCGATCCCACTTCCTCTATGTATATTGGCGGCGCGGATCTATGAAAAGATTTCCCGTCATCCCCGCATAACCGCGGAGCAGGTGAGGCGTTTCGGGGAGGACAAGGTTTTTGACATCGAGCCGGCACGGAAAGAGATTGCCTTCAATCCGCGTTCCTTCGAGGAGGGAATCCGGCTTAAGATCTCGGGGGAGGTTTAATGGCGGGAAAGAAAACAACGGCCCTTATCACCGGCTATGATGGATTCGTGGGGCCATGGCTTGCTGAAGAGCTCCTCTCCCACGGGAGACGGGTGACAGGGACGTACTTTGCTGAAAATAAACCTCCGGTCGCCGGAAAGATATCGCTCCTCCCCCTGGATCTTGCGAAATACGGGAGTGTGCGGGAAGTGATTTCGAAATCGATGCCGGACGAGGTTTATCACCTGGCGGGCATCAGCCATGTCCCTACCAGTTGGGCAAATCCGAGAAAGACCTTTGTCACAAACCTTATGGGGACGGTGCATCTTTTCGAGGCCCTGCGGGAAGAGAAGGGCGGGGGACGCATCCTGGCGGTCAGTTCGGCGGAAGTTTACGGCATTCCCGAACCGCGTGACCTGCCCACGAAAGAAACGGCTCCCCTGAAACCGGAAAATCCTTACGCGGCGAGCAAGGCCGCACTTGATCTTTTAGCTTATCAATGGAGCCGGCACGAGGATTTTCATATTGTTCGGGTCAGGCCTTTCTCCCATACCGGACCGGGACAAAGCCCCGGGTTCGCGTGTCCCGGATTTGCCAGGCAGATCGCCGGGATCGCCCGGGGACTTCATCCCCCGGTGATGACGGTGGGGGATCTTTCCGCGAAAAGGGATTTTACGGATGTCAGGGATGTTGTGCGGGCCTACCGCCTGGTTCTGGAAAAAGGGGAGTGCGGCGAGGTTTTCAATGTCTCGAGCGGAAGGAGCCGTTCCATCCGGGGGATTCTCAGAACCTTGAGGGGTTTTTGTAAAAAGAGGATCAGGGTGGAAACCGATCCCGAGCTCCTCCGGCCGGTAAGGATTCCTGAAACCAGGGGATCGCACTCCAAACTTTCAAGGGCAACCGGCTGGGGCCCCGAAATTCCTTTCGACCGGACCCTCAAGGATCTTTACGAATACTGGCTCCGTCAAGCCTGACTTAATCAAACCGGTGTGTCGGATGTGTTATCTTTTCTCTCCTTGTAATATTTTTTTCGTGCATTTCCTTTTTTATACGGGTAACGAACTGTAAAATCTTTTTATCAAAGGGATCGAATATGATGAAATTTTATACCGTGATGTTTTCCGCCGGGGTCTGTCTCCTCTCTGTATTTCTTTTATCCGGGTGTCGCGTCGAGCCGAAACCGGCAGCCGATTCCTTCGATTATACCCGGGGGATGTCCCGGGAGGAACGCCTCGAGGATGCGGAAAAGAGGCGCGGCTCCTATTATGCCAGCCAACTGACCCTGTTCCTCGATGACACCCCGAAAACGCCCCCCGGGGGCATCGTGTTCGTGGGCGATTCCATCACGGACGGCTTCCCCCTGGATAAGGCGTTCTCCGGAAAAAACGTGATCAACCGCGGTATCGGGGGCGACCGCATAAAGGGCGTCACGGAACGCCTCGACGTCACAGTGAGGGATCTTCATCCCGAACATGTCTTTCTCATGATCGGCGTGAACGACATTCAGGTTGAGCCGGACATTTCCCCGGAGAAATTCCGCCTGAAATACGCGGAACTGCTCGATCGCATGATCGCCTGTTCCCCATCCACGGAATTCATCGTTTTCTCGCTCCTCCCAACGCGGGATAAATTTGCAAAACACAACTCCAAAATCGACGAAATGAACATTGTTATCCGCGAGCTCGCCGGGGAGCGCGGTCTGCGGTTCATCGATCTCCAGCCCATGTTCTCCGACTCCTCCGGAAGCCTTTATGCAGCTTTTTCCTACGACGGCATTCACCTCAGCCTCGAGGGGTACCTGGCCTGGCTCGGAGAGATCCTTTCGAAAAAGGATTTCGACGTCTGCGTCGCGAACCTCGCCCCCCTCCATGCGGAAAAGTACGCCAGCTCGCATATTATTAATAAGATTGACCCCTCACCCGAGGGGAAATATCCCGGAAACCGGGGGCGCGACGAACTCGTCTGCTACACCCCCGAATACGCCCGTTCCTCAACAGGCACGAATCCGTGGGGTTCCGAGGCCGTGGTCAGGGAGGGTGTTGTAACAAAGCATACCAATCACGACACCCCCATTCCGGAGGACGGATTCGTGGTATCGGGTCACCGGAAGGCCAGCGAATGGATCACCACCAACCTCCGGCCGGGCATGCGTGCCCGGATTGAGGGAGATCGTCTCCATATCGAGCGCCCGCCTTCGGATCAGCTGACCCCGGCCGGTCGGCTCCGATACCTCAGGCAGGATCTTTTCGAGATCATGGCGGAAATGAAGGAAGCCAGCGCCCCGAAAAAGGCGCTGGAAAAGGCAGCGGCGTTTTTTCACGAGCATCTCCCACTCCGGGCCGAAGATAACCCGCCGTCCCATTCGGAGCTGGATCGGATCGAGGAAAAGCTCCGGAGACTCCGATGATCCCCGTCTGACTTGTCAGACCGGTCCGACCCGTCCGACTTTCATCCCCTGAAGACTATTCCAAACCGCGGAAAGGGGGCTATCTTCCCTGTTTCCGACCCGGCGCCCCCAGCCTCCAGGTAAGCAGGGCGCTCAACCAGGCGATGGCGATGGAAAGTGCGATGGGAGCCGTGAAGGAACCGAAGCCGGCGTATATCCAGCCAGCCAGCGTCGGGCCGGTGATCCCCGAAATGCCGTAGGAGAGAAACACCAGGGGATAGACGCTACCGAAATGGTTCGTGCCGTAAATCCCGGCCACCCGGGCCGCGAAGAGCACGAAGCAGCCTCCGAACGACATGCCGGAGAGTACCGTGGCTGTGAGGAAAAGCGCCGGTGACGAGGCGCCGAGGAAAAGAAGCGCCCCGAAGCCCAGCATCACGAGGCAGAGAGGAATGGACAAAAACCCGATCCGGTCCATAATCCCGCCCCATCCCACACGCCCGATGGCGTTCCCGATGGCGAAGAGTCCGATCCCCAGTGTGGCGGTTTGACCGGCCATGCCGCCAGCCAGCCCGATGGGTTTCAGGTTTCCCACGATTAAAAGCCCTCCGAAGGTACCGGCGAACATCCCGGTGAACAGGACCAGATAGGTCCGGCTGAAGAGGATCGCCTTAAGGTCGATCCGTTTCCCGCCTTCTGCCTGTTTTTTCTCCGGGTCCGCCCCGGGATTGACGAGGAGCATGGATGCCCCGAAGGCGACCAGGCCCGGGGCGATGCCGATCAGCCGGAAGATCTCCAGTACGTCCATGCCCCGGTCCAGGAGGAGAGACGCCCCCTTGGAAAGAAAGATCGCGCCGCCCCCGAATCCGGCCACGGCGACACCCGAGATCAGGCCCTTGTGTCGCGGGAACCACTTCATGGAGGTTGCCAGGGGGCATACATACCCAAATCCGATGCCCGCCCCGGATACCACTCCGATTCCGAGGATCAGGAGGGGAAGCGATCCCCCGGAAAACGAGGCGATGATGTAACCGAGTCCGAAGAGTATGGCGCCGATGCCGGCGGTGAGGCGCGGGCCCCGGGCGTCCTGGATGCGTCCCGCGAAAATCATGGCCAGGGTAAAAACCGCCACGGTCGCCCCGAAAATCAGGCCCGCCCCGCCCGTGGTCAGTCCGTATCCCTCGCACAGCGGGGGGGTAAATACGCTCCAGGCATAGATGCCTCCCAGGATAATCTGGATGACAATGGATGCGCCCAGGATGACCCAACGGTTTTTCATGATGATTGCTCCGTCAATGATTTTCAGGAAAGTTTTCCCCGGGAAACATTGGAAAAGTTCGGAGATATTAAACGAATGAGCCGCGAGGTGTCAATGTGTTTTCCCTTCCATGGCTTCTTTCCGAGCTTGGAATATTTCCTTGACGAAGCGGCCGGGGTATGCGTTTCATCTTTTTTTTGAAAATCGTTTTTCTGCGACTGTTTTTTTTATCTCTGACCCTCATATTCGGCTGTTTCCAAAGGGGATATACACCCCTCAATTCCAGTATGGGAGGATTTCTCATGTTTTCCAAACACCTCATTTTCCTGATGTTGGCGCTCACACTCTGCCTTTCCGGAGCCCGGGCCGAAACTGTTATTTATGACAACCTGTCGGATAACTTTTCCACGGCCGGCGCCTGGAGCACCGGTTCCTACACCGGCTATCACGTGACAGATTACGAATACGCCCTGACCGAGGCCACGGAAACCGCCTCCGCCACCTGGGACGTCGCCGTTGAAACGTCCGGCACCTTCGAGGTCTTTACCTGGTACGTTGCCAGCTCCAACCGTCACAGCAGCGCCAAATATGACATCGAGCACCGGGGCGGCACAAGCACTGTCACGATCGATCAGACCGCCAATGGCTCACAGTGGGTCTCCCTTGGATCCTTCGACTTCGATCCCACCGGAGATTCGGTAACCATCAGCAATGAATCCGTTGATACCGGCAAGGCCGTCATGGCCGACGCTGTGAAGTTCGTACGAAACGGCACCTCATACGGCGACCTTTACCAGGCCATGTGGATCTATTCCTGGGGAACGGGATTTCTCTCCGAAACACAAACCAACGACATGATCGCCGTGGCCCGCCAGAATAACCTCAACTGCATCTTCCCCGAGGTGAGAAAGATCGGCGATGCCTATTATGTGAGTTCTACGGAACCCCGTGCCTCCAACATCGATGCCTCCTATTCCGACCCCCTGGCCGATATCATCACCAAGGCCCACGACACCTCAGGGGGCAAACAATACATCGAGGTTCATGCCTGGATCGTGCCTTACCGGGTGTGGAAGGATTCCGTGGGATCGCCGCCATCGGGTCATGTGCTGAACGAGCATCCCGAGTGGGCCGGTGAACAGGAAAACGGGTCGCAAACGGATGGAAGCGGGTGCCGCTACCTGGATCCGGGGGTTCCCGCTGTGCAGGATTACCTGGTCGATGTGGCCACGGAAATCGTCCAGAACTATGACGTTGACGGGATCCACTGGGATTATTTCCGCTATCCCGGAACCACCTGGGGCTACAACCCGACGGCCATCGCCCGTTTCAATGCGAAGTACGGCAAGGCGGGCAACCCGGCAACCGGCGATCCGGATTTCTGCGATTTCCGGCGGGAACAGATCAGGGAAATGGGACGAAAGGCCTATGCCGCCATCAAGGCCATTGACTGGGATTGCAGGGTTTCCGCCGCCACCATCCAGTGGGGGAGCTTTGGGGGCGACTTCACCGCCACATCCGCCTATAGCTCCGTTTTCCAGGATTGGCCCGGGTTCATGAGCGAGGGGATTCTGGACATGAACGTGCTCATGAACTACAAGCGGGAACATTACGTGGACCAGGCCGCGGATTATCGCGACTGGTGCGGGTTCCTGGCCGATTCCAGGGCCGGACGACTCGCCGTGAACGGACCCGGAGTTTACATGAACAGCATCACGGGAAGCATCACCCAGATCCTCTACGGCATCGACACCTCCGGCATCAGTGGATCGAACTTCTATGTGTATCACCAGACCAACAAGGACGGCGATTCGGCGGATGATTTCTGGTACACGATTCGAAACGACATCTTTACCGGGAGGAAGAATCCGCCCGCGGCATCCTGGCTTTCGTCTCCCACCCAGGGCATTTTGCGGGGAACCGTGAGTGACGGATCGGGCGGGCTCGAGGGAGCCACCATCACCCTGTCCGGGGGCGCCTCGGGGAGCGTCACATCCGACGGCTCCGGAAAATACACCTTCCTCAAACTCGATGCGGGAACCGGTTATACCGTAACGGCGTCGGCTCCGGGATGGCCGGACCGGGCAAAGAATTTCAACATCGTGGCCGGCCAGGTCACCACCATCGACTTCGATGTGACCGTGCCGGTGGAATGCAGCCGGTTCGGTCTCGAGTAAGGGAAATCCCGGCGGAATATAAACAGGGGCTGCAACTCGGTTTTTCGATGCCGCCCCGATTTTTCTTGATGAAAACCCGCCCTTTTTTTATGTATTCACGATTTTTATCTGAGGGAGCATTTCCCATGGGGCGCTTTGTAACGGGTATCCTGTTAATGCTGTTTCTGGCTGGAGGCGTTATGGCACAACAAACCTTTCCCCCGAGGGACGGGGCAATGGACCTCACCCCCCCGGATTTCAAAGTCGAGGAAACGGGGGTGTGGGAAACATCCCCGAGATCCACGGACTTCCCCTTCGACGAGCTTGTTTATTCCTGGAACGCGCGCCTTCCCCGAGGGCAGGGATTTCGACTCTACCTCGAGCTGGATTTCGATGAGGGCGAAACCTCCCCCTGGATGTATGCCGGGTTCTGGGGAAGTGCGAAACCCCGGGAGGAGGATATCGTCACCACATTCTCCCATGGCGGGATCAAATACGATCACCTCAAACTGAAGAAAAAGGCGGGCGCCGTCCGTTTCCGGATCGTGGATGAAGGGGGAGATCCCCTGACCGTGCGTCCTTCCCTTCACGTGGTGTATACGGATAATTCCCCCGAAACCGAGGCGATGGCATCGCCTTCCGATAAAAAGCTGATGTTTCCCATTTTGGATCTCCCGCTTCGAAAACAGTACGATTCCTCCGGGGAATACGTCAAAAACACATGCCAGTCCGCGGCCCTGGCTTCGGCCATGGAATATTTCGGTAAAGAGATCCGGCACGAGGATATCGTGAAAAGGGTGCACGATCCGGAGTACGACCTGATGGGGATCTGGCCCCGGGTTACGGCTGCCGCCTCCCACTTCGGCTTCACCGCCTATATCGATCGCTTCCGGAGTTGGGAGGACGTGAGAAAGGCCGTTACGGAAAACAAGGTCATCCTCGCCTCCATCACAATGCCGGAGGAGGGGGACTATATTGCCCCTCCCTATTCCAGGATGGGGGGACATATCGTGGCGGTGAACGGCGTGACCGATGACGGCCGGGTGGTGGTCACGGATTCCGCCCTGGCAAAGAGCGGGCGCGGTTACCAGTGCCAGTGGCTCAAGCTGGATTTCGGGAAAATCTGGATGAAGAACAAGGGCGGCATCGGACTCGTGATCTGCCCTCCGGATAACGCTGAAATGAAACTGGTGAAAGATCTGCCCCCGTTCCCCACCCGCAAAAGAGCCGAAAGATCCGAAAAAAAGTGATTTTTACAAACATTTCCGCGTTCTAGTCGTCCAATATTTAATAAAGCCTATTGGGAAAAGGAGATTACGATGAAAAACAGAAAGACGGGATTGGTATGCCTTGCCGCTATTCTGGCGGTTTTGTGTCTCGCGGGATTGGCCGCGGGAGAAAAAACCGTTAAAGGTCCCAACCAGCGATTTTACCAGGTTCGGGAAAAACTCGATGAAGGGGGATCTCTCTACCTTTACATGGATGTGAAGGATGCTCTCAAGAACATCCTGGAGGATGTCCGGAATCAGTTCTCCAATGCGGGCGCCCCCCAGCAGGCCAACATGGTTTTCGCGATTGCCGATCAGGCCATCGACGCACTCGGGCTTTACGATATACACGACATCGGAGTGAGCATGGTAAACATGGAACAATCCACCCGCATGAAGGTCTTTATCCGGGTCCCCGGGGAAAAGAAGGGCCTCTTTCCCATCCTGGGCGGCCCGCCCCACGCCTTTGACGATTTGAAATACGCACCCGCGGATACAACGTTCTTCAACACGGTGGATATGGATCCTTCAGCGGCCCTGGCACTGGTTCGCGACATGATCCAGAGAACGGCGGGCGCGGCCGTCCTTGCCAACTTCAACACCAACCTCGTAAAGGCGGGAGAGGATATGGGAGTGGATATCGAGAAGACCATCGGCTCCCTCGGGGGACGCTTTTTCGCCGTGGGATGCTTCAACCATGAAAAACCGATGTCCGTGCCCGTGAATCGCCGGGAATCCGCATCCGTTCCGACACCCGAATTCCTCCTCGCGGCCCACGTCAAAGACGATACCCTTTATGGCTCCATCTCCTCCTTATTGACAAAGAACGGGATTCAATACGAGGAAACGAACGAGGGCGCTCTGAAGAAAATGCTGATCCGGATATCGGGGGAAAGCGGATTCCAACCGGTGATCGCCACCGGGGATGGCCTAGTGTTCTTCGCAACCAGCCCCTTTTACCTGGAGAAAATTCTTGCCACGGCCCGGAGCGGGCAAAACCTGGGAACAAGCACGGAATATCTCTCCCTTCGAAAGGGATTGCCCGAGAAGGGGAACGAACTCCTCTTTGTCAGCTCCCGGTTTTCCAAAGATATGAACGACATCGTAAAGGTCTTTTTGAATCAGCAGCTCCTGAAACAGAGGGGATCCGAGATGGTCGCATGGGCAACCATGATAACGACCCTGGTGGAATCGGGAGAGGAGAGCGCCATGGCGGCGGTTCGCGTCAACGATCCCGAGGGGATCCGGGTGGTGAGCCAATCTCCGGGCCGCGGCTTTTCCAGCCTCGGATCCACACTCGCGGCCCCCGTCCTGCTCCCGGTTGCCGCGCTTTACATGCCCCGTGCCCGGGAGGCGAATGTAAGGAGTGCCTGCAGCAGGGTTCGGGCCGATCACCGCATTCTGGCAACGGCCGTTGAATCCTACTACGTGGATTGGAGCAGCTATCCCCCCAGCTCCGACTTCGAAACCGTGGTTTCAAGAGGCGGCGGCGATTCCATGCCGACCCTTCGCAGGATCACCACCCCCATCGCCTATATCACCAGGATCCCAGACGATCCTTTTTCCGAAACCGGGGACGTTCCCTACTTTTACTTTACCCCGGATCCCGAAAAGGATGCGGAGTTGATCGAGAAGAACATCCGGTGGATCTCGTGGAGCGTGGGACCCGACGGCGTGAACAACATCCGATCCAGAGACTGTTTCAAACACCCGAAATGGTTCGATCTGTTTTACGATCCCACCAACGGCACGAATAGCGCCGGCGACATCATCCGAACCATCATGGGAACCCGTCCCTGAGGGGAACCCACGGTGGGTCTGTCCAGAATGGCGCTAGCTTAAGGAAATAGAATCATGTTCTCAGAGGAGATATATTTCCTTACTCGCACTCGTACTCGTACTCCCACTCGCACTCGATATCTCCGATACACGTGCTTCTCTCCTTGATTCAAGAACCTAAATTATGAACGATTACGAGCACGAAGATAAAGTGTGTGGAAATTGGTCTTTTCGAGCCTTCAGTCAGTGCCATTCGGGTCTGACCCTTTCCGAAAGCTTCCAATTTTCGGAAATAGATACTTTCGTAAAGGGTCTGACCCCATTTTGTTCCCCATTTTGTTCCCCGTTTGTTCATCAGTAAGAGATGAAGCCATCGAAGCGTTTTCCGGCTCCGGGTCGCAGGATGCGGCTCGGGGAGAGGATGTACAGCCCTTTATAAGGATACAGGGCAAAGAGGTAAGGCTCCTGCATCTCCACCGCCCGTGTATAATAACCGGGCAGGGGCTGGTGGAATTTCAGGAGACGCGGTATCCCGCCCTCGATTTCGATCACTGCGATTCCCTCGAGACCCGCTGCTGCAAAGAGATACCTGTCCCGGTAGAAAGCAACCGAATCCACCCGGGAAAGGGGCAGATCGGAAAGGAGAACCGGGTGAACCGGATCCTTCAGGGAAAAGAGTTTCAGCCCGTATTCCCCGCATGCCACGGCCATCAGATCTCCCGACAAAGCCCCGGCAAGAGGTCGATTCAGGGGAATGGTTTTCAATCTGACCGGATCGGACGTTGTAACATCCTCGATGTGGATGCCCTGGAATTCATCGAGGAGATAAACCAGGGATCCTTTTGGGATGACGAACCGGGCGTTATCGGCCGGCTGCCCCCTCCCCACCAGGACGGGCGTTGTCGGTTCCGAAATGTCCAGCACGGCAAGGCCGAGTTCGTCGGATGCGAGAAAGGCCCGGTCTCCCGAGATATCCAGGGAAAGGGGAGAACCGGAACGTCCCCACCACTCCCCCGCCTTTTCGAATTCACCTTCGTCATTCCAATGGTAATACAGCACCCCACCCCAGGAATCGGCACAAAACAGGCCGTTTGAAACGGCGGCGAGCCCCATGAAATTGTGGGAACCGTGAACGCTCCCGAGCAATCCGGCCATCCATGGTCTTTCCACATCGATAACGTGGAGCCTGTTATCCGGGGAAGAAACATAAGCGAAACGTTCCCCCACGGAAAGGTGATTGATGATTCCCTCGAGGGGAACCATCGAGAGGGTGGCATCGTCTCCCTGGTTTGCGTTTTTCACATCCCTTTCCAGGGGGAAAAGCGCCGGGAGGGAAAGGGCGGAGAACACGGCTTCCCTGGGGGCTCTCCGGGGGATGCCTCCGGGTGATATGGAGTTCTCGATCCTGAGGAGGATCCCATCTCCCGGGGGAATCTCGAGGGGGAGATGTGGCCTTCCCGCCTCGTAAAAAAAGGAGATGGAACGGCTCGTTAAAGCGTCGTATATCCGGGAGACCGCCTTTGCCTCGAAAACCAGCTCCGAGGTTCCGGTGGCGAGGCAATCACGGTTGACGACCATGAGGTGGGCAACCCCGGAGGAGTTTTGAAACGAGCGTACCGTATGATCGGGAGGGATGGAGGAAAAGGGGGGAGCCGGGGAAAGATCGAGGATAAGGGGTGCAAGGGCCTCGAGATCGCGGTTCATATCCACGGCGGTTTCAAACAGGGGAAAGGGCTCTCCCTCGAAGGAGAAGAGACCCTGGATCTGGTAAAGGCTCTGGGAGATAAAGTAGAAGATCCCCTTTGCCCCGCAGGCCAGGGCAAGCCATACCTGGCAACGCATTTCCTCCGAAGTGGGAAGTCGGTGAAAGCCCTCGATGGCGTTTCCCTGAAGGATCATCCACAGGGGACGCTTCTTTTTCCTTGCCGCGGCGGCTGCGTTATCGAGGTCCGCGATAAAGGCGTCGAACATCTCGGGCCTAACAGGCTCGGCATACCCCGCGGGATAGTGGTGATGGAGCAGTACGGAGGTATCGAGGGTATGGAAGCGGGTTTCGAGATCCGCGACCGTGCTGATGGAGCTGAAGGCGGGATGATCCGGATCCCGGTCGCGAAGGGCCAGGATAAATCTCCGGGCCGCTGGGAGATATTCGGGGGTTACCTCGTCACGGATGTAGTATCCAAGGAGCGACGGGTGGGAAGAGAGGGCGGCCACGGCGGTTGCAGCTTCGTCGCGAATGCGGGTTTCTTCCACTTTTTCGTAAAAGAAGTCGGGATTGAGGGAGATGAGGGAATCGATGGTTCTGGTGTGAGGAATCGCCCGAATTCCCTTTTTGTCGGCGATATTCATGAACCGTTCGAGATTGTCATTGGGGATCCAGTTGGCGATCACGGTGTTGAAGCCTCCCCCGGAGAGAGCGTCCAAGTGGGCGTTGTAATCGACCTTCCCGCCGTACCTTCCCTCGAGGTGGAGCCACATCCCCCTGGGGAAAAAAGCCTGGTCATCCGCGACGCTTCCGGAAAGGGGAGAAAAGCCCGCATGTTCCACGGGGACACTCATTGTGATTTCCCCCGAATCGGGCAGATTTGCCCTGATGCGAACTGTGTATATTCCCGGCGATGTGGATTTATCGCCCTCCGCCGTTCCATCCCACTCGAAGGAATGAACGCCTTTCGATAGAGCGGTATCCCGGGCGAAAGTGCGGATGGGATTTTGGGTGTCATCCAGCAGTTGCACCGTACCGGTGACGTCGCTCCCGAGCAGAAAAACCGTGGAGCTGGAATCGAATACTGTGTCTGCATTGGGGGAAAAGGATGATGGAGTGGAGACGGCGGCCAGGAGTGTGAAGGAGTCGAACCAGATCGGGGTATGCGAATCCGGGGAGGGACGGAGCAAAAGGCGCATGAGAACGGCGCCCTCAGGGGGGACAAATTCCCCCTCGAACCTTTTGTACCAGGCTTCCGAGGTAAAAGGAACAAGCTCGGAACCGATTTCACGGAGCTCCTGATCGAAAAACTCGAGTGTCAGCAGTTCCGGCGTCGGGGAGGCGTCATCCGAGCGGGCGTGAAACACGATCCTGTATTTCTTGTCCGGATAAACGGCGAGTTCCTGGTAGAAGTAGTGATCGGGATCGCAGCGGACTTCCACCATTCCATTATGAGCGGTCTGGCCGGAGCGATCGACCAGAGGCGTTCCCACAGCACGCCATCCCGCCACCGAACCGTTTTCCAAATTCTCGAAGTCCGGGTTATGGATAAATTCATCCACAAGGGAAAAGGCGTCGGCGGATACCCAGTGATAGGGAAATACCGTACTGACGATAACGTTGGATTGATCGGCATCGGGGGGCGCCAGAAAGGAAGCGGCCCGGGGGGTGTAGCCCTCCGTTGCCTGAAAAACTTGCCTGTGGTATTCGAGCCATTTTCCCCCGGCGAGGAAGTCGCTGGACAGGGTGGTGTATTCCCCCCCCAGGTCGCCTTTCAGAAAACCGGAGAGACAGAGGCGGGAACCGCCATTTACGGGGCGTTCCTGGATGAAGGAATGAAAGGCGGAGGTCCGGGCGCTCGCCTCCCCCTCGAAGGCGTTCAGGGGGTTGTGATCGGTAAAGGCGCGACGTTGCGGGATCCAGTGATCCGGGAAACCGTCGTTGTTTTCATCGATTTCGAAACCCGGATTGAGGAGGATTTCCCCTGCCGGGATGGTGATGAGGAGGAGTGAAAACGCGGCGATCAGAGTTATGGGAAAGAGGAGTCGCATAAGTGAGCATTTCTTTCAATCGAGGTCGAAGAGTCTTTCGGGGGGGCCGGTATCGCCCTTTTCCTTTACTTCCTTGAGTTTTTCGGTGAACAGGGCATCCAGTTTTTTCATTTTATCCTTTTCCTTTTCCCTGGCAGCGCGAAATTTTTCCTCCGCGATGGCCTGGGACTTTTTCACCTTTTCGAAGGCATCCTGAAACCGATCTCCCGTGGTTTCATCCAGGATGGGTTTCCGGACTTCCAGGACCTTTCCCGTCTTTTTGTCCACAACGAGAATGCTGTGACATTCCGGGCAGGTTATTTTCATTGTTTCCGTCATTTTTCATCCTCCCAGGGAAACTGAGAAGATATCAAACCATCGAACGGTCTTGAATTCCAGAAAAAAATCCCCCGGCGGATCCTATCATGAATGAAGAACCGGATCGATCAAACATTGACTGTCCCCATTTTAAATCTTGAATGGGGGAGGAACGTCATTTATGGATAACGCGGTTTCACACAATCTGTTTCCATACCCGCATTTCTTCAATAGGGAGGTTTTCATTGATAATGAAACGAATCCTTTCTTTCTGGTTTCTAATCCTTTCCCAGGTGATGTTTATCTCCGGCGTTCACGGCGATGCCACGGGGGACATCGATGGTCTCCTGGATCGCATGGAGGGGATTTATGAAAGCCGAAGCGTCTCCGGTCTGGGTGAGATTCTGAGCGAGCAATTCGTGGGGATTTACGAGAGCCGGGGCAGGGAGCAAAAGGCCTTTGTGATCGACCGGGAGGGCATGATCCGTATGGTGGGAGAGGCCCTTAACAAGGGGTATGCCCCCAGCTCGCGAAAATTCACACAAAGGGAGATCTATCCCCAGGGGGGAAATATCGCGATCATGAGGTCCATGGTCAGGGTTCAGTGGGGCACCGGTCAATCCGAGGAAAACCGCCGCATCCTTTTTGCCTTAAAAGAAGAGGGCGGCTGGAAACTGGTTTTCAGTTATCCCCTTTTCCTGAAATCCCATGTAATGGCCACAAAGGTGGTTTCCTCGAGCCAGGCGGAAACGCTCGGGATCCGGGCCGGCGACGTGATCCTCTCATACGACGGCCGGGGAATGGAAACATTTGCCCAGCTGATCCAGGCCACGCGGGAAAGCTCGGTTCGGGGGGATGCCGCTCCGATCCCGGTCGAGGTTGAAAGAAACGGACAACGAATGACGTTTCAGGCAAAGCCGGGACGGCTGGGGATCCAAGTTCAATCCCGCCTGTTGCCGGATGAAGGGGCAACCTTGATTTCCGGGGATGAAATGCACCCGCTTATGGAATCCATGAAACGGCTCTGTGAGGCCCGCCGGGATGAAAACCTCGAGGCGGCGATGCGGGAATACAGCCCCAATGGTTTTTTCCTCCTTTACCCGAGTCCGAGGCCGGGCGATGTCCAGATCGTCGGGAAGAAAAACGCCCTCGCCCTCCTCCCTGCGATCTGGAAAGCGGAAGCTCAATTCGTGGACCATTCCACGATCCGGTATAAATCGGGCAGCGCCATTATCAGGGGTCACGTGGCCATTAGTTCCTGCGGTTACACTTATCGAACAACCGATGGCCGGGAAAGTTACATGACGGAGATTCAGATCTGGGTTCTGGAGGAGGGGAACTGGCGTTTTGTGGCCAAAATCTCCCTCACGCCCGGAACGGATATCGGTTTGGACATTCCCGGTGAACCGGCAAAACAGGAAAAATACGATCTCCGGGATTTTTTTCCCGTAAGAATGGGAGATGAATGGACCTACCAGGCGATTCAGTCGGGCCGGACCACGGAGGAGACCAGGCGGTTTTCAAAGGTGGAAAAAAGGGGGGAATCTTTACACTGGGAACTCGCCTCTGGCGATGCGATTTCCGCCGGATCCCTTTCCGGTAAAGGGCTGATGGTGGAAAGGATCGCGGATGCGACATTTCCCCCCCCCGCCCTCTTCCTCAAAGCGGAAATGATGCCCGGCGATATCGCGACTTCGAATATCCGGATGAATGCCCCCCACGGCGAATTGAACATTATCCTGTATTCCAAGCTGGACGGACTGCAGGACGTTTTTACCCCTGCTGGAACCTTCAAAGACTGCGTTCAGTACTCGATCTATATGAGCCCGTCCGAAAAAGTAGAGGGGATCGGCAATCTGAGGCTCAGGGCGTGGCTGGCCCGGGATGTGGGGCCCGTAAAAATCACCAATTACGATCAAACGGGGAAGGTCTCACGGGATCTACTCCTGCTGAAGGCGAACGTGGGGGGGCGAAGCATCTCCAGCCGGGCCGGGAGCAAAGCAACGGAAAATCTGAACGGAATCTTCGGGGGAATCGGCATCACCTTTCAAAAGGTCCCTCAGGGGCTCATCATCCACGAGGTCATGCCCGGAACCCCAGCTGAAAAGGCGGGACTGAAAAAGGGAGAAATCATCACGGCCGCGGATGGACGAGATCTGGCCCCGGTCAAAAATGAAGAGGCCTCCCGCATCCTTCGCGGTCCCGTGGGGAGCACGGTGAATCTCACACTCCTGGAGCCGGATTCCCATCTCCGGAGAGGCGTTTCCCTGATTCGGGACAATATCGTGATTTCCCACGTGAAAAGCGATTTCCCGGAACCGGGAATCGGGGCGATCCGGATCACCTATTTCAACCGCCAAACACCGCTGAAGGTAAAGGAAACCCTGGATGCCTTCCATACCGGGGTGATTCGCGGCATCATTCTGGATCTGAGAAAAAACAAGGGGGGGCTGTATTCCTCCGTAAAGGAAACGGCGGGGATGTTCGTCGGGAGGGAGCCGGTTCTGTGGCAGTTTCAGAAACCCGGGGAGCTGACCCCGCAATCCGTCAGGGCTGAACAGAACCGGATCACGGATGCGCCCCTGGCTGTTCTCGTGGGTCCGGAAACGCAAAGCGGGGGGGAGCTGCTGGCCACGGCACTGAAAACATCCGGAAGGGCCATACTATTCGGAAGTCGAACCATGGGAAAGGGAATCAGCTTCCAGATGAACAAGGAACCGGACGGTTCCATGAAAAGGGTCGTGGGGGGGTATCTTCTAACGGCGGATGGAAGGAAGTTCGAAGGAGCGGGCATTCGGCCCGATGTGGAAATCCCCCCGGACGAATCCGAAAAAAAGGCCCTGGATCACCTGAAGAGTCAGGGATCAGGAGGCTTTCAGAAACAAAAGGCCGAAAAGGGACGCAACTTCGATACCCCCAGAAGGATTCTAGCGTTTTATTATCCCTGGTATGGGAATCCGTCCGTAAAAGGTGGAAGCGGGCGCTGGTTCCACTGGAAGGGCGTAAATCCCCTCGAGATGGATATTGCCTGCAGCACGAATTACCCCAAGCTCGGGGCCTACGATTCCCACGATCCGAAACTGATCGAAAAACACACCACCCTGGCAAAGATGGCGGGTATCGACGGTCTTATCTCCAGCTGGTGGGGAAGAGGAACGTTCGAGGATCAGGCCGTTAAACCGCTCCTCGAGGGATGCCGGAAAGCGGGAATGACACTTACCGTCTATTACGAAAAGCTTCCCGAACCCGCCACCGTGGAAACCGCGTCAGGCGATCTTCTCGACATCCTGAATCGGTACGGGAACCATCCGGCATGGTTGAAAGTGGAGGGCCGCCCCGTGATCTTCATTTACAGCCGGGCTGTGAACAAACTCGGATTGAGGGGATGGGCAAACGTGATTCAATCCGTGAATCGCGGATACGAGGGCGGGGCCATTTTTATCGGAGACCGGATCGGGGCAGGGGCGGCCCGGGTGTTCGACGGGATACATACCTACATAACCGCCGGAAGCCTGCAGGGCAAGGATGCCGCGGAAGTTCGGAAATGGTGTAAACAAACCTTTCCCCAGTGGGTGGAAACAGCCGAGTCGCTGGGGCGAATCAGCACGGTCACGGTCATTCCCGGTTATGACGATACCAAAAACAGAACGCCGGGGCTCAAGGTGAATCGAATGAACGGGGAGATTTACCGTGCCCAATGGGAAGAGGCGATGGGGGCCGGACCGGATTGGATCCTGATCACTTCATGGAACGAGTGGCACGAGGGCAGCGAGATCGAGCCTTCCCTGGAACATGGAGAAAAATACCTGGATATCACGGCTGAATACGCCGGGCGGTTTTAAAAATCGATCCGGATCATTTGGAGATCCGGGCGGCGTAATCGTTCAGTTCGGAGAGGGAAATCACACGGTTCAATGTGAATTCGAGGTTCCCGTCTTCATCGTAAAAAAGCCAGCTCGGGGTAGTGGTAATATTAAACCGTCTTGCAACATCGGGTTCCAGGCCTGCATCTGTTTCAACGAAGAGAAGCTTGCCATTAAAGGTGTGGGGCTGGAAATCACGCAGGATGTCGTTTTGCCTGGAACTCATCCCATCTTTTGCAAAGTGAAAATAAAGCACGATGGGCATGGATTTCATCATTGAGATCTGTTGTCCTTCCTCATAGGAGACAAAACCGGGGAGGGATCTTTCCGCGGTGATTTTGGGAGTGGTTTCCGGCATAGAAACACGGGGGGGGCTTCGAAGTTCACCAGGCGGGAGGGCCCTTTCCACATCTCCGGCTTCATTGGAATCGAAATTCTCGTGTTTTGTTGTCAGGGATAAATAGTAGACGTTCGGATCCAGTTCGTACGAGGTTTTGGACAGGCGACCTCCCGGAATATAGACGTATCCATGCCGGTAATCCGTGGCAACACCCAGGTAAAGCTTGGGAGGAAGATTGCAGTTTATTTTTTCCCAGGAGTCGAGACCCTTGGGGTTCACCGTGCAAGTCCACACATCGCCGCTGAAGGAACCATCCTCGTAACGTGGACAGATGGTCATGAGATAATCGCTGTAAACGCTGCAGGAACCGGAATAGAAACCCCGCGGCAGTGTGTGATCGGTTCTTTCCCAGGGGCCGAGTTTTCCATCGGGAGAAACGGGCGCCGCATAAATGGTTTGATTGACCGATTTCTTATCGGATGTTGTCAGACCGCCCCAGATCCACACCTTGCCGTTGGCCACTCCACCGGAATGAAACCAGAGCGGCACGGGCAGGGAGGGGCCGATCTCCCATCCGGTAATTTTCCCATCCGGAGCTACGGAGGCGCTCCAGACCCTCGAAGTGGGGGTTTGTGATCCGATCGTTCCCCCGATCAGGTGGATGTAACCGGGGGCGGCCACAGCTACACTGCATGATACAGCGTCTCCGGGACAGGGCATGGATTCCCTCCATAAACCCAGATGACCATTTTCCATGGTCCCGGTCCACAGGATGGTGCGCTGGCTTTTCTCGATTTCCCCGTGGAGGCCATGCACCACGTATATCCGGTTTCCCAAACGAAGTGTGGTGTTGCTGATATAACATCTCGGGGCGGGAAGGGGAGTCGTTTCCTCCCAGGAACCGAGGGAGCCGTCGGGTTTGATAAAGGCTTTCTGAACGGAACGGACGTATTCGTCCTGTTCAGTATTGCCCCCGATGATATAGAGGTATTCTCCCACAACCACGGCGCCGTACATCTGTCGACCCCAGGGAAGGGGTGTGGTTGCCTTGTGGAAGGGGCATTGTTCCTGCCCGTAAGAGATAACAGTCAGAATCATGAGAAGAGGGATAAAAGGTGTTTTCAACCGGGAAATCTGGAACATTCAGGTTTACTCCTTTATAAGTAATGGAAAAAGACTTCGACCGAGAAGGCATCTCCCTTGAAAAGGTTAGGATTTAACTCTTTTTTTCTCCTTTCGTCAATAGTATTCCTTTTTTTTTAAAACGTTTCAGATCCCGGCGTTCAAAGATCCTCCGAAACGAAAAAACGATTCGTCGTTTTACATACAGGATTTGATTTTACCCGCCAGATCCTCCATGGAAACGACTCCCGGGAAACGATCCGCCATGTGACCGCGGGAATCGTATATGATCCATGTCGGCGTTTTCACCACCCCAATCTGGTGACGGAGCTGGGGCCAGAATGGCGCCTCGATCCGGGAAATAACGACTCCCTCCTTCAGATCCGAAAGGGTGAGAGGGGATATCAGGGTATCCTGACGAATGCACTCCCTGTTTTCACAGCAGTGAAAATAGAGCACGAGTGGAGGGCTGGGAGATGCGGAAACCTTCTCCCGGGCACGTTCATAACACAAATAGCACTCAGGCAGGGGGGAGGGGGAGCGCTCCATCACCTGGAAGGTCAGGCACGGGGGATGGGGAAAATCCGAAGCGCACTGTTTTCCCCCGGTCTGTTGATCCATTTCAATACGACCGCATTCCGAGGGACGGATATGAAAGACCTGGGGATTCGATTCCTCACTCGCGGAGTGTTTTCCCCCGATGATAAAGGCCAGACCCCGCCTGTAATCCACTGCCGTGGCATAATTCACCCTGTTGGATACGGACAGCGGCATTTTCCTCCATTGAATAAGCCCCCCGGGCAGGACCTTGGAAAACCAGACTTCACTGGAGTATCCGCCATCTTCCATGCGGGGGGCGACAGAGATCAGGCGCGAGTCTGCGGCTATGGAGCCGGAGCCATGAAAGGGAACGGGAAGTCGGGAAACATGTTCCTCCCAGCTGCCCAGTTTTCCTGAAGCCAGTACGGGCGCTGAAAAAATTTTGACAGAATCCGCATGGGCGTTTTTCCTCCCCCCCCAAACCCAGACGCAGCCGTTCAGGGTGGCGGCGTTGTGATGATACAGGGCGATCGGAAGGGTGGGGGCGGTTTCCCACCCTGCAACCCGCCCGTAAGAATCGAGCCTGACGGACATGACCTGGTTCGTGGGCGCCCGGGCCACGGTTTTTCCCCCGATGATATGAAGGTATCCCGGTGTAACCGCCACGGCCTGGAGCGAAATGGCCTCCCCGGGAATAACGCCGGAGGATTCCCAGGGATAGAGATCTCCGTTGGACATCGGCCTGGCCCAGAGGATGGTATTGCTGACCACGTTTTCTTCCCCGTTCCAACCGCCGACGATGTACACGATATCATTCATCACCACGGTATTGTTCCCGATATAGCTGCGGTTTCCGGGGAGAGGAGCGGTCTCCTTCCACACTCCCAGTTCTCCCTGTGGGGACAGAAAGGATTTCCGAACGGACCTGGTGAAACCTTTTCTGAAGATCGAGCCGCCGATGACATATGCATAATCGCCCAGCACGGCGGCGCCGTGGAGATGTCGTCCTTCGGGGAGGGGATTGTTTTCCCGGAAATTCGGAAATTTCGCCTCCTGGGACCAGGAGGAGGAAATCGCCAGGCAAAGGATGAGAAACAGGGTCAGTCTTGAAAAAAGAACGTTATCAGATGTTTGCTTTCTCATTTTTCACCCCGCCTTTCTTTTGATACCCCCATCATTTATATCATTCCGGTCGGTGTCAAGTGCAAAACCACCAAACCGCCCTTTCCACTCGTTACTGAAAGGGCCGGCACTTCCGTTATGGGGCCTGAAAAAGAAAGGTTAGATTCATGATGAGATCCCCCTCGGCGACTTTCTGAAAAAGCTCATGATTGTAAGGAAAAAAAGAACCAGGATCGAGGCGAGCCCGAAAAGCGCCAGGAAATCCAGAAAAAACGCGGCCCGGGAAAAGGGCAGCCTTACCAGAATCTGAAGGAAAACAAGAGAGAACAAAACGCCGGTGAAATAAAGCCGGGGAGAGGAATGTTTCCACTCCAGGCCGCGGCTGAAACGGATGTTGAGCCATAAAAAATAAAAGGCGCCGATGATGAACAGCTGGGAGGACAGGGTCCGGATCGCACCGGGGTGTGGAACGAGATGCAACCCGAAAACGCCCATCTGGAGGATGAAAAGGCCGTGAATGAGGAGAACGGCTTTTCCCGGTTTGAACCGGGCCAGGGGGAAGAGCAAAAGGGTGAGAGCCGCACCGATGTAAACGCCCGCACACCTGTGGCAAAGGGCCAGGGTAATTCCACCGGGGGCCCAGGAACGGGCCGGTTCCTGGTGACAGAGATGGGAAAAAACAAGGCGGGCGAATTCCTGCATGGCAACCGCCGATGATTATTTTGTGGCGGGACTTTCCACCAGGGCAACGCCCTTTTCTTTCCCGGAAATGTCCACAAGACCAAGATAAAACTGCTCGTTTGTCATCATGGTAACAGCCAGGCGGTCTTCCCCGGGTGAGAGGGAGGGTTGGAATAAGAGGAGCTGGTCATCCCCGGTAATCTTCATTACGGGGATCCAGTTTGTGGACTTTTTTTCCACGTTGATCTCCATGAATCCCGCCACGAAAAGATCCTTTTCTTCTTTGGCGCACCCCAGAAAGAGGCGTTTCCCGCTGGATTCCCACACCGAGGAAGTCATCCCGGATGCATTGTCGTCATCGAGCAGGAAGGAAAACCCGTCCGGTGCGGGGAAGTTTAAAATCCGTTTCTTTTTCCGATCGTATATTGTCAGGACCTCGCGATCCTCATCTTCGTGGATGCAGGCAAACCGATTCTCATCCCGTGGGATGGAGCAAATGGGAACGAGGTTTTCCTCTTTATGTTCCAACGGGAGGGAGAAGAGTTTCTTTTCCCCGGAAAAGAGTCCGCTTTTCATCCTGGTTATGGTCAGGACCTTATCCGAAGAGGACTCCAAAAAGTAGATCCTGCGACCGTTATCGAAATAGAGCCGGGACTTGCCTCCGGGGAGATTCATCTTCTCTCCGGAACGGATATTAATCCGGCAGTAGCCCTCTTCATCCCTGTATATCCAGAGGTATTTTCCCTTTTGAAGAAAAATGGGATAGAGGGAACTGGCCATGGATGCCCCTGAAAGGGCAATCCTGGAAACAAGCTCGTGCCGGCGGGATTTGAAATCATACCTCGAGACCATGACCAGTTCTTTTTCACCATCTTCCGCTGGTGCGGATACATAGAACAGGCCTTTTCCACTTTTTTCCCAGAAGACCTCGATGGGAATGAGATCCTCCGAAGGAACCTCGAGAAGAGAGATTGTCTTTTCAGAGGCGATATCATGGACGGCGATCCCGGCCAGATCCTCGCCCATGTAAACCCATGCGACTTTTTTGCCGTCGGGGCTCCATGCGGGACGGCAGTTGATGGCGTAGATCATGATGGAAAGAACGGCTGTCGCAGCCAGGAATCTTGGAAGGAATCTGTTATTCATGATATTTCTCCTTTTACGGTTCAAACTATGAAAAAAAGCCGGATGGGAAGCAAGAAAAAAGGGGATGGGGATCTCCCCCGGTTTTTTCCTTTGAATTCCCGATTGACGTGTATAGTCTCTGGTTCAACTTTTACGGGGGAAAAGAGAGGACTAAAATGAAGAAAACCATCCACCTCATCGCCAACGCGCATCTCGATCCGGTATGGCTTTGGAAATGGGAGGAGGGATTCGCGGAAACCATCCACACCTGCCGTTTCCTGGTGGATCTCATGAAGGAGCATCCCTCTCTCAGCTTTACACGGAGCAGCGCGAACGCCTACCGCTGGATCGAAGAGACGTTGCCCGATCTTTTCGGTGAAATCAAAAGACTGGTAAAGGAGGGGCGATGGAGGGTGGCCGGTCCCTGGATCGTGCAATCGGATTGCAACCTGCCCTCTGGCGAGAGCCTGGTTCGTCAATCCCTCTACGGAAAGAGCTACTTCCGGGAGAAATTCGGCATCGACGTTCGAGTGGGATACAACCCGGACTCCTTCGGCCATGCCTCCCAGCTGCCCCAGATTTTGAAGAAATCAGGGATTGAGTATTACCTTTTCTGCCGTCCGGATCCGACCGAGAAAGATCTGCCCCATGTTTTCTGGTGGGAGGCGCCGGATGGTTCCCGGGTTCTTGCCTGCCGTCCCGTCAACCATTACAACTCCCTCGATCATACCATCGAGGAAAAGATCCGTGAAATCGCGGGAAGTTTCCAGGAGGGGCTTTGCGACGCGGTCTGCCTGTTCGGTGTGGGAAATCACGGGGGAGGTCCCACCAGGAAAACCCTGAAGATCATCGAAAAACTAAAGAAAAAGAAGGATCTCCCAACCCTTCGATACAGCCGCCTTGACGATTTTTTCCAACGTGTAAAAAGGCGGGGAGGGCAACTCCCGGTCGTCAGGGAGGATCTCCAATACGACGCCCGGGGGTGTTACACCTCCCTTTTCCCCATCAAAAAAATGAACCGCCTGGGGGAAAACCGGGTTCTTGCGGCGGAATTGCTGTCCGCCCTTACATGGCGACTCGATCTGGATCCCTACCCCGATGAAATGGAGAAGATCTGGAGGGACATTCTATTCAACCAGTTTCACGACATCCTGCCGGGGTCGTCGATGGTGGAGGCATACCCGGACTGTTTCCGGAGGCTCGGGAGCGCGGTGGCCGCATCCAACCGGATCGTGAATACAAAGATGTGGGCTTTGGGAAAACAGGTGAAAACTGCGGGGCTCGAGGGATTCCCCATCCTCTTTTTCAATCCCTGCCCGTTCGAGAGAAGAGAGATCGCGTTCACCTCGATTGCAAAGAGCGATACTTTTATCAAACAGCCGGATGTCGATTTCTTCGATGAACGGGGGAGGCGCGTCCCTTCACAATCGGTGCAGGATACGAACACCATCCGGGAAAAAACCCTCGTCGAGGTAACGATCCCCCCCATGGGATACCGGGTATACTGGTGGAGGCCCTCTTCCGGGAAAAAGATCAGAACCTCCCTTATTCGAAGGAGGAGATCACTGGAGAACGCACACCTTTTCCTCCGACTGGATCCCGATACGGGGGGCATCAAAACCCTTCGACTCAAAAAGGAAAACTGGAACTCCCTCCACTTTCCGGGCGCTGTTTTTCGGGTGATGGAGGATCCGGGGAACGCCTGGGGGCACTTCGTGGATTCCTTTTCCAGGGAGATTGGGCATTTTTCGTGTACGGACATCTTTCCCGGGGAACAGGGCCCCTGCATGGCATCGCTCCGATGTCGCCTCCGGTACAATCGATCGGAGATCGAGCTGGAGCATATCCTTTATAACAGGCTCCCCTTTGTCGAGATCAGGGGAAAGATCGACTGGAGGGAAAAGAACCGGATGCTCAAAATGTCCTTCCCCGTCAATGTCCGCGACCCGAGGGCCGCAACGGAAACTCCTTATGGATACACGGAAAGAGACGTGAACGGGGAGGAAAACCCCTGCCAGAGATGGGTGGATCTCTCCGGTACCTACCGGGGACGAACGATGGGAGTGAGTGTGGTCAACGATGGCTGGTACGGGTGCGACCTGAACGGCCGGATGCTCAACATGACGGTTTTGAGGAGCCCGGTTTTCGGCTCTTTCGAAAAACCGGAGGAGCTGGATCCGGATCTCTTTTACGATCACCAGGCTTTGGGGATCCACCGGTTCCGTATTTTCATCCTTCCCCACAGGGGTGATTGGAGAAGGGGTGGGACGGTTTCCCTTGCGGGTTTCCTGAACCAGCCTTTGGAATATATCCTGCCCTTGAAGAAAGAGGGGAATCTGCCGCCTTCAGGGTCATTCCTTTCCGTATCCCCCAAAAACATCGTACCCGTGGTTTTGAAAAAGGCGGAAACGGGAAATGATCTGATCCTTCGCCTTTTTGAAAGCGAGGGTAAAAACACAAGGGGAACCATCACGATTTTCAATCACACCCGTCGAATTCATGTTGGGAAAAATGAGATCCAGAGCTGGCGGATTTCGCCGGGAAAGAAAAGGCCCCTCTTCAAAAAGGTGAACCTCCTGGAAGAGTAAGTTGCCGGGAGGATTCAACGAGCGAAAACGTCAGACAGGCCGGACAGGCGGGGGGGCGGTTATCACTCGTAGAGGTTCCAGCTTGAGTTCGCGGCCGTGTACCCCGGGGGATAAAAGAGGAGGCTCATGTTTCCGGAGAGATTCGCCTCGTTGAAGCTGTAAAGATATGCCGCGGTTCCATCCTCGCTTTCGAGCCCCACAGTGGCGGATTTGCCGTTGTCGTAAGTTTCGTCCCCGAAATCCACATCCATGTAATTGAACCGGATCATGTCCTCCTCCTCGGAGAGGACCGCCTGGAATGTGGCGCCGCTCTCGGTGGGGACGACGAGGAACCAGCCGGGACAATCCACCCAGGTGACGATGAGCTTGCGAAAGCCTGGAGAACCCGTGATCTTATAGAAGACCCCTTTCTCGCCGGTGCCGGGAACAAGATCGTCCCAGAAGGGGGCGATGACGGCCAGGGGTTCCACGGGAAGGGGGAAGGGGATGTTGGCATAATCGTCCGGCATGGTTCCGAAGGTGAGATAGCCGTTGGAGCTGATGCGAATGTAGGAATAGGGTTTGTTGAAGAACTCGAAATCGAAACCGAGGGACACGGTATCGAAATCGTCGTCGTCGAGGTTCAGGTTGATCGATCCGGTATAATCCTCGAACTCATACGGAACTCTCCGGCACCAGTATCCTCCGGTTTCCGTTGAAAGGTCGTGAACGTAGATCTCGTAATAGGGATTGGTCGCCCCTCCAACCCCGTAAACCCGGAGGTAATAATACCCGGTTTCCGTGATTTCCTGGTGGAAGTATTCGAGATCGCTGAAGATCCAATCGGAATAGTTGAGCACGGATTGGGAGGAATCGTAGAGCTGCAGGTCGAGGTTTCCCTCATAGGTGAGGTGATTCATTCCCACGGTGATGCGTGCCCCGCGCTCCAGGTAGATTTTATACCAGTCGTCGTTTTTACTGCAAAGAGAGGTGTATACCCCCGTATCGATGGATGCGGCCTGGGCAAAGACGTCGTTGGATTCATACCCATCGTCCGGGACGGTTTTTGCGGATGCGGTCTGGAGGAATTCATCCCACGTGGTATCGGCGGCCAGCTTGATCTGGGATCCGGTATATGTTGGATCCACGGTATCTTCCACATTACTGAGGTAAATCGAGAGTCCGTTCGCTTTCTCACTGGGGGCGCTGTGATTGGCGATCACGAGTGAGGGGAAAAGGGCGATGATCTGGTTGGCGGCCGATATCACGGCGGCATCCGAGGCCCTTTCCGCCATTTGCTCCATGAATCCAAACAGATCGCGGAATTGCGAGTCGGCATAGAACCCGGTGTTGAACCGGGCTCTGACCATGGCGGGCCATTCGGAATCCGCCGAGATCATGGCATTGGCGAACGTGGAGAGTGCGGCGGCAAGGCTGTTCATCTGGGAAAGATCGATGGCGGAAAGGGTGAACCCGC
>Ga0272442_10000849_pt1 | contig 47652 bp, 44 predicted proteins | sample SSMForm2O_FD_200262 | JGI IMG/M metagenome (GOLD analysis project Ga0272442, IMG submission 200262) | Marine sediment archaeal communities from Little Sippewissett salt marsh, Falmouth, MA, United States - SSM-Form-2O | ecosystem: Environmental > Aquatic > Marine > Wetlands > Sediment ... | reverse complement strand
CGGCTTTTGCGACAAGCGTCTCTTTTGATTCCTGTCTCTTTTCTTGTTTCAGCTCGGCCTGCTGCTTTCTGTTTAATCCAGCCGGAGCGTACATTGCCGGTTCACCGTTTCCGCTGTAGTCCCACCAATATGCCTTTTCATCCCCATCACGCACGTCCATGTGAACAAAAATGCTGTTTGGATAATAACCGACTCCGGCTCCCTTGAACTTCCTGATATGATCCCTGAGCACAGAGTTTTTAATTCCCGCAACCCTGAAATCAATCGCTCTGCCCACAAGGTGTCTTGATTCGCTGCTAGGTGCGCGTTTTTTTGTCCTGTAACCTGAAATAATCTCGATTCTCCTGCCAGGGAACTTTTCTGCAACGGCCTGCAGCATCTGCAGGAGCCTTGGATGAAGCCTCTTCTGCCTGTTAGACGGCAGCGCCCTTGCAAGGTGGCTGACCGGATCAAGCGCAGCCCGGTTAGGCCTGCCGTTACAGTGGCACAGGCTTATCTTGAGATTCTCGTCATTCCTTACCCGGTACAGAGTTACCGGTGGTTTCAAACATAGATTCCGTTTTGCCTTTCTTTTCTTTTCCAGCCTTAAAACGTGTCTGGCACCCGGAATGAGTATTTTCTGACCAATCTGCAGCCGTGCAGGATTCAGTTTATTATGCCTGTTTGCATGGATTATTGCATCAACGGATACATCATAAAGCAGTGAAAGGTCCCATAATGTGAAACCTTTGGGAAGTTCAATGATTACGCCGGTTTTAACCAGTCTGCCATGACTCTTGTCCACAGGAAGCCTGAGTTCCTGGCCCACATCAATTCTGTTCAAGTTATTAATATTATTGGCATTTGCAAGATCAACAGCCGATATTCCATACATCTCGGCTATCTCTCCAAGTGTCTGGCCCTCTTTTACAACATGTACACTGTCGGATTTTGTTTTGTTTGTACTGTCCAGCGGTGCTTTTGCAGCAGCAACGCTGCTATAAAACAATAATACTGTAACTATCGCTGATAAAAGATAAATATGTTGATTCTGTGACCTCGTTATCATTTTGAACCTCCTGATATCAATAAATACATACTTTATCCTACATGTCAATTATTTTACTACACTAACATACTTTGTAATCTGAAGCTTAACGGGATTTAAAGTAATACCCTGATGTGTAATATTAACATTCTCATGCGGAAAATTATCTTAATCTGTTTTCTCCTTTTTCCCGGTATCCTGAATGCAAGTCAGGAGCCCGTTACCAGAACGGAAGGTGATGAAGAAAAACCTGCATCGCCCATAACGCAGACGCAAAAACAGACATCGGCAGGAGAACAGAATACTGCAACGGATGATGAAGACGGGAAAGAATCCGACCCCAGGGATGAGATGGACCTGTCAATCGACATCGGATACGGGTTTCTCGAGTTTTTTCATTTCAACGCATCCTGCCTGATTTCCAGATCATGGTCGGTCGGTCTGGGCCTCGGATTCTTTCCCATCGAGGCAATGGTAATAAGACTGATGGAAGTAGACGACCTCGCAGCAGAAGCCGACATCGAAGGATTTCATCTCGAAGGCGAAGTCGGAACGTCCGTGAATTCGGGCCAGATCTTTTTTCGTAATTATTACTGGGCCAGAAGATTCTTCATGCAGGGCTCGCTTGCGGTCTGGACACTCGAAGCACATACGCGGGGCGCTCTTGAACATGAAGACCTGCCGGAAGAAATTGAACTTACGGCAAAGGCCCGCGTATGGGTTCCAATGCTGGGATTCAGCACGGGCTGGAGATTTCTCTGGGAGATAGGTGCATACCTGGACCTGGGACTGGGAGTTAATTTTATGTTCTCGCCCGGTGCGAAAGTTCAATTCGGAGGACAGACCATTGACGACGCGAGAAAAATTCCCAACGTTGGTCCGCTTATAGACGAAGCAGAGGAATTCCTGACAGACTCACTGAAGGACGGCGCAAACAGGATTACGGAGAAATTGATGTGGATTCCAATACCCACTTTAGCCCTACGCTTCGGCTGGGCTTTTGACGCCTGGTAAAAATGACTTCGGACAAATTCACAATCGGAATGGACATCGGCGGCACCCACATTCGTGCGGTCATCGTTGACAAATCCGGAACGGTTATAAAATCACTCCTGGAAAAGACCGGCAGCAGAAGATCCCCCGGGGACATCTGCACGCAAATAAACGAAAGCATCGACACTCTGTGCCACAAGAGCAGCACAAAAAGAAATTGCCTGCATGCCATTGGAATCGGCATCGCCGCATGGATAAACAAAAGAAATGGATTCATCCCGGTAGCCCCCAATCTTGGATGGAACGATGTATCCTTCGGAGACATTCTGAGCAAAGCAGTCCCTGAACCCGCATGCGTAATCAATGACCTTTCAGCAATCACGTACGGCGAATGGAAACTTGGCACAGGCCTTGGATTCTCGGATATCTTATGCGTATTCGTCGGGTCCGGGCTCGGATGCGGACTTATTCTTGATTCGAAACTGTACGAAGGTTCGATGGGGTATGCCGCTGAACTCGGTCATATCACGGTCAGAAAAAACGGCAGGAAATGCGGATGCGGACAGAGAGGGTGTCTCGAAGCATACGTCGGCGGAAATTATTTAGCTAAAGGCAGTAACAAAACAGACAGGGACAGCATTGCGAAATATCTGGCCTCCGGGATCTCGACAGCGGTTAAGATACTAAATCCGGAATGCATCATTCTGGGTGGCGGAATGATTAAAGGGAATCCATCCACTTTTGATGAAACACGAGAGATACTGTTGAAAATCACCCCTGAGCCCTTTGCAAAAAATATTACATTCCAAAAGCCGCTCTTGGGTGAAATGGCCGGAGCAATCGGTGCAGCCCTGATCGCATTAAAGCGCCTTTAGGATAGATTTTTCAGTAGAATCCTCTTACGAATGCAGCTCCTGTCTAATCTTTTCGATATCTTCGGGTTCCGGCGGGAACGGGTAGTTGCGGATATGTTCCCCGGGAGGGAAATTTGCAAACGGCCTGTTGCAGGCCGTAACACCGTCCCTGCCTGCGCATCCGCTTGTTCTGAAAGGCTCGCCGCTGTCTATTATTTCTTCCAGCACCGGCGAAGAAACGCCAAAATCCATTATTCTTCCGGTGTCCGAAAATGAAAAATCATCGGCGCGGGCTACAGCCTCATCAACAAGATAACGCGCCAGCTGTATCCGCCTGTACTGGCCTGCAGGAGGATGACTGCAATCCGACATCTGCGAATTCGCCTCTGGATAGAAACTGAAAAGATGCGTAAGCCCTCCTCTGTCGTATACATCCTGAAGCCTATGGGCCATTTCCCTCTCGCTCTCTCCAAGCCCGACTATGAGATGTGATCCGACTTCCCTAGCACCGAATATTTCCACCGCCTGATCAAAAATCTCCCAGTATTTATACCACCTGTGCGGAGCCTTAACTCCTGTACCGCGCAGTCGGTCAAATATCTCCGGCGTAGCTGCATCAACCGCAATGCCTATCTTGTCTATACCGCTGTTACGGATATCCATCAGCCTGTCCCGGTCAAGGACCGTCGGCGAAATAAGACCCGATATGGGCCTGTCCACTCTTTCCTGTATCCTTTTAGCCATTACGACAAGGTCTGCGCAGGAACGTTTTCTGGTAACCATCGAAATGCATATGCGACTGAAAGCATCCTGATTCTGCACAAGCGTATCAATGACCTGATCCATCGTATACGTAGGCCACGTAACCCTGATAAAGCTTTTCTGTGAATATGCACCTTCCCGTCCTCTGGACAGGCCGCAGTAGGCGCAGTTTGCAATGCAACCGTTTGTGTAAGTCTGCAGCAGGTTGATGCAGTACAGCCTTGCTCCCCTGTAGAACAGGCCGTGTTTAAATCCCAGTGTCATCGCAGCCGCCAGGCTCATCCTGACGGCATCCGGACTTTCCATGTCCTGTGCACGAGCGTTTATGTTCATGCTTTCAGTTTCCACGCTTTCAGTATTGCGTTGTTCAAGTCTTCGTTCCATGATTTATCAAGTTCCGTCCTTCTTTTTACAGCTCTCTCAAAATATCCACCACACAGCTTTTTCCACTTTTTTTCATATATTTGACCTGCCTGATTTTCATTGCCGCTGTTTACTGAATCCGCCGCAACAGTTCCCGCAAGGTCACCGCTTCGAAGAGCATGCATTATTCCAGCGCCCGTAACCGGATCCACTTGCCCCGCGGCGTCCCCCGCGAGCAGGATGTTATCCCTGCCCATAATCTCAACAGGACCGTGGGCCGGTACAAGTCCTGCAATTCTGCCTGAACGCGAAGATGGATTGATAAGCTTCAGTCTGCTCATATGATCCTTGAACATTGCAAGGGAATTCCGCATTGGTCCCGCGCTCTTAAAATCCGCTGCAACTCCCATGTTGGCATGATTTCCTTTGGGGAAAAGCCATCCGTAACCCATGCGCATCCGGCTGTAAAAATAAATCCGTGCGGATTCTACAGGATTTTCCATCTCCACCACTTCCTGCATGGCCATGTAAGACACCGGCAATTCGAGTCCCGAACACCTGGCCACCCTTGAACGGGCACCGTCTGCAGCTATGATGATGCGGCATCTTACCCGGTATTCCCGATCGCTCCTTATCAACGCAATTCCTGGTTCCTCAAAATTCATGAACTTACAGCCCCTGCAAAGCACAACGTATGAATCTTCAGCACGTTTTACAAGCACGTCGTTCATTATGTCCCTGTTCAGAACAATGCCTGGAGCCCTGATTTCTCTTTCCGAACCGTCGGGAAGTGTCAGAAACAGGCTTTCAGTTCTCCGGGCAGCAGCTTCATCAGGAAGATTCCATTCACCCCTCAGAAGCAGGGGAACGTATTCTCCGCATCGAACAGGTACTCCGGGCCTCGTTTTCCTGTCCACGAGCATGGTACGAACACCGCGTGAGCCCGCCGCGATCGCGGCGGCACAGCCAGCCGGGCCCGCGCCTATGACGAGAACATCAACGCTTTCCGGGATTCTCATTTACCGCCCTGTTGGATTATGCGGCATGCACTGAGCACGGCTTCGAGCAGATCAAGATCCATCTGAGTCTCACCCTCGAATTCGCCCTTGTATGCAAACGACTGCTTTCCAAGATCGTAACAGGTCTCGCTTCCGGCGACATCAAAAAGAATTCCCGGAAGTCCTGCATCCTCCATGTCCTGTCTGTGCTTTATATAAAACGCCTCGCAGCAGGAACCAAGGTATGCAACAGCGCCCTCCCGCCTGATTTTATTTATTGTTTCAATCAGGTGCTCATAACTAGTAATCGATATCGGAATCAGCCCGTTTTCGTATGCGGTCTCATAGGATTCTCCAATCCCGCATTCGCCGCACATATCACAGTTATCTGTGTGTCTTGATTCACATGTCACAGGTTTCGCACAGTATGGCAGCAGAAGATGCCTGGGGCCAAGAGAAGCTATGTGCTCAAAATCACCTCCGACCGTAAATACTGAATTGGCTTTTCCGACATCAATTCCGAACCTGCGCCATTCTGAGCGACTCAAGGCTTCCCGGACAGCATGGCAGACATCCTCAGGTCCAATACCGCCCATGTCCATGTTATGATCAGAAAAAAACTTCTCCACGTTTTCTCTGAGAGACTTCACCGACGTTCCCTTGAGAGCCGCCTCGAGATCGAACAACCCCCTTCTGGGAAAACAGAAAAAATCGCCTTCAAACATTACGCTCTGAATTAGATCCGCTTTCTCACTGCATACGAGGGCGACTTTCAATGTTCCCGTTCCCGTTGGATACAACGCCCTGAAATACCTTGAAGATCGTGTCTTTCTTCCCCGGACCCAGTCTGAAGACTTAAAATAGGATAATTTCTCCCCGAGCAGTTCTTCTTCCTGCTTTAAAAGACCCGACTCCTTCATTTTACAACCGAAGCTGCTGGAAAACTGTCCGGCAATTACTTTCTTAATATCACTTAATGGAGGCAACTTTTCCATTTCTGAGGACATCCACGTGATGCGGTCCCTCATGCTCTCTATCTCTCTCTTTCTCAGCTTTTCAACCGGTACACGCAGGGCCCTGACCATTGTATCCGCGTCAAAATCAATCAAAAGCGTACCCTGAAAAAGAAGCGCATCAAGTTTCTCTGTTCCACCCGTGCCTGAAATCTTCCTCCCGTCAACTTCAATATCGTTTCTGGGACGGTAGGAGGCATTAATACCTAGCCTTTTCAGGGAAGTCACAACAGGCTCGCATATTTTTTCGAACATCCCTGCACTCGGCCTCGATACTCCGATGTCGTGCCACCTGCAGATCACTTCCCATCCCAGCTGTGTTTTATCAAAATAAATTGCTCCACCACCCGTAATTCTCCGGTTAATGTCAATTCCGTTATCTTTGCAGTAGTCTTCCCTGGCTTCATCTTCAACTTTCTGGAATGAACCAACCAGGACAGCAGGTGGATTGAACTGAAGAAACCTGAGCGTGGGCGGAGAAACACCCCTGGCACACATGCCCAGTAGCACACTGTCCACCGCCATGTTCTGTGCCGCGGTCATGACCCCCGTATCCAGAAGCCTCCACATGCTTTCCAAGTGCAATCATCATCCGGCTGGTTCCGGAAATCAAACGGTTTCGTAATAATCTGATTGAAAAACCTTAATATTAAAAATATATTTGTCTGAAATTTGTATCAGATGAAATACTTACACTGCAGCATACATTTTCTGGCGCTCAGCCTTCTTTTCTTACTCCTTCGCCCCGGTCCGGCCCTGGCCATGGATCAGGATGAACAGTTTCGCTTTGCTCTGAATGCCTATGACGCCGGCGACTACAAGAAGGCAGTAAAGCGTTTCAGTACACTTCTTAATGCAGATCCCCCCGTAATTACAAAAAAAGGCATTCTTATCGATGCTCATCTGTACATGGGAGCGAGCCTTCTTTTCACCGGCAACAGAACGGGCGGAGAAAGAGAGTTTGAAAAACTCCTTACGCTCGATCCGGACTACAGGCTCGATCCTGTTCTTTTTCCTGTCGAAATAATAGACACATTTACCGTGGTTACAAACAGGATGAAGGAAAAGCTGGCCAGGCTTACTGAAGAACGCAGAAAAGCAGAAGAAGCGGCCAGACAGAGAGCACTGCTGGCAAGAAAAGAAGAGCTCAGAAAACTTGAAAAATACTACCGGCATGAAGTTGAACACTCTTCAATAGTCCTCGCAGTGCTTCCTTTCGGCATCGGTCAGTTCCAGAACCGCCATAAAACAAAGGCATACATCCTTCTGGTGACCGAGGTTGTTCTCCTTGCCGGCGCCACTGTCACGTATATCCTGCACGAAGATCTGAGCAACGTGAACATGAATGCCCTGACGGATGAGGACCGCAATGATTTCGAGTTTTATGATGAAATATATACTTACACGAACTGGTCATGTCTGGCCGCAACCGGAGCACTGATGATCTACGGACTGGTTGATTCTCTCATTTATTATCGCCCGACAATACAAAAACTGGAACGGATACAGGCTGATGAAGTACCCGACCATCTGAGAAGAAAAAAAGCGCCTCTGTCTTTCACGCCTGTCATTTTCCCGCTCGGAGCGAGTGCCGTGATCAGATTTTGAAACGCGCTGTTATGTCCGTTAAGTATCCCGGGGAAAAAACAAACATGTTTTCAAGGAAATCTCTAATCACACTGCTGGCGATTATTACTGCCTGTCTTTCATTTCCTGCGTCAGGAATGGCGGGAAGCCTGAGTGGCAAAAAAGCACTGCTGATAATAGCCCCTGGAGACTTCAGGGACGAGGAGCTGTTTGATACCCAAGATGTACTCGAAAAGGCAGGTGCTTCAATAAGCATTGCATCCCGGAAGACGGGAGAATTCAAGGGCATGCTGGGGAAAAAGGCCGTTGCAACTATTAAAATGTCGGCAATCCATGCAGCGGATTACGATGCCGTCGTCTTCATAGGCGGCTCAGGAGCGGCCGCTTACATCGATGATAAAAAAGCCCATGCCATTGCTCAAGAGAAACAAGGTGCTGGCAGCCATATGTCTGGCTCCGGCAATACTTGCGAAGGCAGGCATTCTCAAAGGTAAAAAGGCCACGGTCTGGGAAGGTGCCAGAAATAAAGTTGTAGCTGGAGGAGCAGCATACAGAGAAGGACCTGTGGTGATTGATGGAAAAATCATTACAGCCAACGGCCCCTCGGCGGCAGCTCAATTCGGCAAATCAATCAAACAGTTGCTAGAAAAGTAATTCATAGTATATCATAGCGCTTCAGTTTTTCGGGTTAGTGAGATCTTTCCGAAAGGAGTCATATATGAGAAAATTGTTAATCATGGCAGTGTTGCTCGTTCTGGTATCGTCCTGTTCAAAACACAGGGAACAGCAGCAGGAGCAACAGATGCCGGCAAATGAAGAAGGAAAAACGGACACCGTCCATGCAGCTTCAGACGGGCCGGCGCCCGACATCGAATTTGAAAAAACCGATGTAGATGTTGGAGAAGTAAACGCGGGTGATGAACTTGTCCATGTATTTGCTTTCAAGAACAAAGGTGACGCGAAACTGGAAATTAAACGCGTCAGAGGCGGCTGAGGCTGCAGGACCAAACTCCTTACGGAGAAGGTAATTCCCCCGGGCGGGGAAGGAAAAATCGAAGTAAAAATCGCAACCAAGGGTCGCAAGGGTGTCGTCTCGAAGAGGGTTCTCGTAAACACGAATGATCCGGACGAAGAAAGCGTATCACTGAATCTCAAAGGCACAGTAAATGTGGATCTTGCCCTTGATCCAGCCAGCCTCTATTTCGGCAGAATTAAAAAAGGTGAAACACTCGTGAAAGAAGTTAAAATCCTTGCGAAAGAACCCAAGGGGTTGAAATTCAAGAACATCAAATCAGAAAATTCTAACGTGATGGCAAAGCTGATTGATGATAAGAAAGCGAGTTCCGGCAAGAAAATCGAAGTAACACTGAAAGCTGTAGAAATCAATGAACGCTTCATGTCCCATATCACTATTGCCACTAATCATCCCAAGGTTAAAAAACTGAGGCTTGGCATACGGGCAACAATTGAGGGAGAAATAACGGCAAAACCTTCAAGACTCTATTTCTTCCCCAAGAAGGGTAATAAACCCATAAAACGGTCCATATGGGTACGAAGTATAAAAGAAAACTTCAAGATCAAAAAGGCCACAACTACTGTAAAAAGCGTAACACTGGAAGTGGTTGAATCAGACAAGCCTTCGCCTGGGCATAAAAAGGAATACAAGGTTGAGGCAACTTATGATCCTGAAAAGTCAAAAACCAGGTCAGAAACGGGCAAGGTCTTAATCCTAACCGACTATTCCGATCAGCCAAGGCTGGAAGTCGACGTGTTCATACGGGAAGGAAGCAAACGCAGCAGACCGAGCAACCGAACCATCAAGATGGGGAAAAAGAAAAGAATCAAGGTTCCTCTTACTCCCGAACCCAAACACTGAAACAATTGCTGAAAATCAGACGGTGTCAACAAGCTCTTCGGCGGCGTCCCTCAAGCCCTCGTAGCTGTAATCAAGATAATATCGTCTTCCGTTCATGAAAATACTCGGTGTGGCGTCCACTCCCAGGGAAATCCCTTCGCGTTTAGATTTTTCAATCATCTTACGGATCGCCTTATCAGCAAAGTCCTTTCTGAAACGATCCATGTCACATCCTGTCTGGCGCGCATACTCCAGAAGATGTTTATAATCGAGCTCCTTCTGATTCTTGAAAAGAACCCTGTGCATTTCCCAGAATCTGCCCTGTCTGCCGGCTGCCATCAGTGCTTTTGCCGCAGCAAGACCGTTCGGATGACCCCGGATGGGCCAGGGTTTGAAATAAACGCTGACATTATCCTTCATATCACGTGCCAGCCTTGCCAGCTGCGGCGCCAGGGCTCCGCAAAAGGGGCATTCAAAGTCCGCATAAACAACTATTGTGACTTTCTTGCCTCCTCCCATGGGCACGTAGCCGCTGAGATTAATCTTTTTAACCGGACCGGAATACAGAGTGTGGTTCCTCAAAATAACCCAGTCCTCGATCTTCTGGTCATCTGCACCGCTTTTAACCAGATTTGCAATAAACCCGGCAAATCTCCTTACAGCTCTGGATGGTTCCTTTTTCGAAAGACACTTAGCGATGGTGGATTTACACCTGCGATATCCACGTATCTTATTAAAATATTCAAGCAGCCTTTCCCTGATGTTCTTATCCAATCCACTATTATCCGTACCCAGCATTTTTGAGAAAAGCTTTTTCCCATCCTGTGATAGCTCAACGCCCTGGCATAGCCCTGAATATAGAAGAAAAACCGCCAGAATGCCGGCGTGCAGGCCTGTTTTCATAAAAATACCTCCAATTTCAGAAGACGAATTGGATCGTAAATTGATTCAAGACGGGGTTTCCGACGCAGGCCGCCAGCTTTCATGCTCCAGAAGCTTCCTGGACAATGTACGAAGCTTCTGATCAACCAGGTAATTGACTGTGTTCTTAGGCCAGCTTCCATTACGGCGTCTTTTACCCGCTGGTATTCCCGTAAGGAGTTCTATTCCCTCATCCACGTGATCAACCGCCAGAATGTGAAATTTCCCTTTTCTGACTGCCGTTATTACCTCCTCGCTCAGCATCAGATTCCGCTCATTTTTTCTTGGGATCAGAAGTCCCTCGTTTCCGCTCAATCCTCTATTCTTCCAGATGCGGTAAACCCCCTCTATCTTTTCATTCACACCGCCAATGGGCTGAATTTCACCAAGCTGGTTTACCGATCCGGTCACTGCAATACCCTGCCTTATGGGCAGGTCTGCAAGACTGGACAGCAACGCAAACAACTCCGCAACTGATGCGGAGTCCCCTTCTATCTCTTCGTAGGCCTGTTCAAACGTTATCGACGCAGACATGCTCAAAGGCTTGTCTCTGGCGAATCTTCCTCCAAGGAACCCGACCATTATCATGGCGCCCTTGTCGTGAATCGCTCCGGTAAGATGCACTTCCCTGTCAATATTCATAACCCCGGTTCTACCAACGTATGTCCGGGCGGTTATTCTGCAGGGCACACCGAAAGCAATATCCCCCAGATCGTACACCGCAGTTCCATTCACCTGTCCGACAACGGAACCGCCAGTGTTAAGGAGAATGGTTCCGTCCGAAAACTCCCTGAGAACGGCCTCGACTATACCTGAGTGCCTCCTGTACCTGCATTCAAGTGCCTTTGTTACATCATCGCAGGTCACATACTTTCTCGAGCTTCTCCTTGTATAAACAACGGCTTCGGCCATCAGGTCGAGCATTCCGGCAGTCCTGGCAGACAAACGACGCTGATCCTCGGCCAGCCTTGAAGAGTGCTCAAGAATCCTGGCAACCGCGTCTTTCCTGAGAGGAGGATATTTTTCCTCTCTCGCGACCTGGCCCAGAAAGCTGGAAAGCCTTTTTTCATTCCTAAGAGTTCTCGGTATGCTGCTTTCAAAATCCGCCTTTATTTTAAAAAGACGGTTGAATTCGTCGTCCTGTACCTTGAACTGGTAATAAATATCCGTCGATCCGATAAGGATGACTTTTGTATTCACGGGAACCGGCTCGGGCTCCAGCTGACCGGCGAGTCGTGGCCTTCCCTCGGCACTCCTTTCCTCCTCGATCAGCACTTCCCTGTGCCTAAGAGCCTTTGTGAGCGCGGTCCATGAATCCTCCTCACCCAGGAGGTCTTCCACCTGGAGAACAAGATATCCTCCGTTGGCCCTGTGAAGTACGCCGGGCCTAATAAGGGTATGATCGGTCTTGAGGGCTCCCGCAACCTCCCTGTACTCAAAAAAACCAACCAGACTTGATAGGGATGGGCTACGCTCGAATATTATCGGGGCACCATCCAGCTTTTTTCTGTCCACCAGCACATTAACTTCGTATACCCTGAAAAACTCGGACGGATCCTCCTCGTATTCCATATCACCGGAAGACCCTTCAACTTCTTCACTCGGAAGAAACTGCTGATGATTGACAAGGACGTGCTCCTCTATCTGATCTATGAATCCTGATATTTCCTCGCCGAAATCCTCGAAGTCTTCCTTGAGCTCTTCAAACATCATTCCGACCATGGGCGCTATATACCTGCGTTCCGCTTCGATAAGTTTTTCACTGTAAATTCTATCCAGTTTCCTTCTCTGCCTTGCATAGGTTATGGTCCTGTCGCTGAAGGATGCTGCACGGGACTCAATCTCTCTCTGTTGCTTGTAGCTCAGCGATTCGAACGCCTCCATGTCTAGAACTTCCCCGTCGACGATGGGAAGCACCATGATCTGACCATCCTCTTCTTCAAGATCGAGATTAAGCTTGCGGGCCTCTTTTGCGTACTTCCTGAAAAGCCGCTCCTGCTTTTTCATTGCTTCTGTCCTGATAATGCTTCTTTCCTGCCTGAACGGCCGCTCCGAGAGCGTCCCGGGAATCAGTTTCTTCAGGTCCCTGACAAGCCTTTCCACCGAATGTGCAAATTTTCTCCCCTCGCCTGCAGGGAGGAAAAGCACCCTGGGCTTGGTAGGATCATCAAAATTGTAAACGTAGCAGATGTCTTCCGGCACCGGTTCCTTTGAAGCTCTCCTTTTTAACAGCTTCAGGACATTAGTAGTCTTTCCGCTGCCGGAATCTCCAAGCGCGAAAATATTGTACCCCCTGGAGGAAATCTCAAGGCCCATTTCAATCGCTCTCAATGCCCTGGACTGGCCTACCATGGATGTGGGATTCGCCAGTTCGTCCGTAGTTTTGAAGGACATCCTGTCAGGATCACAAAACCTGCACAGGACATCAGGATCCAATCGCCTCTTGTGCCGCCTCAACATCAGGTTTTCCCTGGAATCTTTTCTTGCCATTTCCTTATTCCGCCTTCCGCTTTTCAATACTCTCACGCAGTTTTACAAGTGCCGCAGCAAGCTCCGGCTCATCACCGGGCAGAATGCTTCTCATGTCCAGTATTGTCCTGCCTTCATGTACCCTGCAGATAACGGGAGGGTCACAGTTTCTAAAAAAACTGATTACACGGTCAGCAGGCCATTCAAGGCAAAGTGCCATCCCTGCACTCGGAATCCGTGTTCTGGGGGCACTGCCTCCACCTGCAAAGGACACTGTCTGAACAATTTCTATCTTTCCCTCTCCGAAACTGCTCTGCTTCACTATCCTTTCCGCTCTTTTTTTCAGGTAATCCACGGATGCATCGAGCATCCCGTAGAGCGGAATTTGATCTTTTTTGCCGTTCAGATGAAGACGAACAGTTTCCTCAAGACACATGGCCGTAATCTTGTCCATTCTGAGCGCCCGTTGCAGGGGGTTGGTTCTCGCAGCATCCACGTATTCTTTTTTCCCGGCGACAATGCCGGCCTGAGGACCTCCGAGCAGCTTGTCCCCGCTGAAACACACAATATCTGCACCATGGGCCAGTGATTGTGCCGGGGTCGGCTCATCATGCAGTATTTCGCTACCTCCCATCCATCCGCTGCCAAGATCATGAACCAGAAGCACTTCGGGAGACTTGATCCCGGAAATCTGTTTGACCGAAGGTGAGTCGACAAAGCCTTCCATATGATAATTCGAATGATGAACCTTGAGCATAATAGCAGTCTTGGGACCCTGCGCATCTGCGAAATCATCCAGTGTTGTAACATTGGTCGTGCCCACTTCCCTGAGCATGGCTCCGGATGCTCTCAGAACATCCGGAATCCTGAACCCTCCCCCTATCTGCACAAGTTCCCCCCTCGATACGATCACTTCCCTGTTTTTTGCAAAAGCTGCAAGAACCAGCATGACGGCAGCTGCGTTGTTGTTTACGGCAAAGGCTGCCTCTGCATCCAGAAGCAGAGCCAGAAGCTCAGGCAGAGCGCCTCCCCTGCCTCCTCTTTTACCGGTGTCCAAATTAAATTCGAGGTTTGTATAGCCGCTGAGAATTTCCGACAGTTTATTGAAAATACCGGCACCAAGAGGCGAACGACCAAGGTTGGTGTGAATAAGAATACCGGTGGCGTTTATCACCCTCCTGAGTTCCCGCCACTTTACTTCGGCCAGATATTTCTGAACTTCCCGCAGAACAGCCTCCAACAGTTCCTCCCTGCGCGGGACGTTTCGGGTATCCTTCAAGCTCTTCTGTACTGTACGAATAGCCTTTTTAAAGCTTTCCCTTGCACCTGTTCGACCCATTCTGTCCTGAATGCGTCTGCCGGTATCCGTATCGAGCAGCTCGTCCATTCTCGGCAGGTTCTTTCTTGGATCACTGTTTTTACTCATGGTGTCGAGATGATATGCCACATAGTGACCATGGTTCAATAGAGCCTATTCATTCCCCCCGATGTATCCCATGGAACGCAGGCGCTCAATTTCCTCCTGCGAAAGCGGAGCTAACTGCTCAACTTCCCATTTCTGTTCAAGAGAAGCAGTCCATTGTTCGAGTTTCTTTTTCATCTCAGCCGCCCTGGCGGTATCTTTTTCAGACAGGTTGTCTTTTTCAACCGGATCAGCATCAAGATTATAAAGCTCCTCACTGAAGTTATCGAAGCACATTATGTACTTCCATGGATATTCGATAATCGTACGGTAAAGCCTGCCGTCTCTCTTGATCACTTCAGCGTATAGAGTCCGTTTGTTCCACCTGCCTCCCCTGACAAGAGACAGAAGGCTGCGCCCAGGAAGATCCTCCGGTATTTCAGCATCAAGATAATCAAGCACTGTTGGTACGATGTCCACCAGTGAAACAGGTGTATCAATCACCATGCCTGCCCCCTCCCCGCCGGGCAGATGAATAATTAGAGGCACGTGCAGAAGCTCCTGGTACAGGGCATTGTCGTTTCTGTGGCCAAGCTGACCATGATCCAGAAGTTCTTCTCCATGGTCTGAGGTATAAATCACAAAGGTGTTTTCCCCTGCACCAAGCGCCTTGAACGCCATTCCAATTGCTTTGTCATCATCTCTGATCTCGGTCATGTAGGCCGTAGAAAGAAAATCACTGACATTATCAAGCAGAGGTTCAGGAAAATCCAGTATGAGATCGTAGAGAAGCTCAGGGTTCCTTCTGAACTCAATAAGCCTCTTCTTACGGTATTCCAGAATCCCTTCTCCGGATATCCCGGCATCAAGGTTGAGATTATTCTCTTTCCTGTATGAAAACTCCGCCATATCTTCTATGAATTCGCTGTAGCTGGAATACTCGCCCTGCTGCCACTCCTCGAACCACGGCGAACGGGGAACATAGGGGAAATGCGGATCAAAGTAATGTATCCATAAGAAATATTTCTGACTCGAAAGTATCTTATTTATCCAGCCGAAGACTTTTACATTGGGAAAGGGCAGATCGTAGAATTTGTCGCCGACAAAATTATCAAATCCCTGAGCAAAACCGAACTTCCTTATCAGATGGAAATTTGTATTTACACCAAACGTGGTATATCCAGATTTCTCGGCATATTCGGCAAGAGTTACTGCCTCAGGAGGCAGCACGCCCTGTCCAACTATAGTTTTTCCCTGAAGACTCCCACCCGTAATCCCGTGTTGTGTGGGATAGTAGCCCGTAAACAGTGAATACATTGATGGAGCTGTCCATGGAGCAGGCGCGAATGCCCGTGTAAATCTTATTCCGTCTGTCGCTATCTTCTTCAGAAAAGGCGTCGTAGACTTTTTAGCACCATAAACCGAGGTATAATCAGCCCTTTCCGTATCCACGACAACGAGCACTATATCCACGGCATCGCGGGGCTCTTCAGCTTTCGGAGCAAGAGACTGTCCGACGCGCAGCCATGCTATCCATACAATTGCTGCAAAAGCAGCGATTACGAGCAGTATCCAGACATACGCGGGTATTTTCCTGCCAGCTGTCATAAATAAATCAGTGCAGCATCCTCAGTTCCAGGCTGAGTGTTCTCGCAGGCGCAAAGCCAAGTGCATCAAAGAACATGATGAGTTTTCCGTCGTTCCATTCCACCAGCGTGTGTATCCTGCTGACACCGACCGCTCTCATGTTTGAAACAAAATTGTCAACCAGTGTCCGGGCTATTCCCTGACGCTGAAAATCCGGATCCACACCTATAGTATCGATCGTGGCTGTATCTTCAGGAATGCCGAATTCTCCCAGAAAAACATTCCCCATAATAAAACCTTCAATTATTCCATCAACTTCAGCGACCAGGCTTGTAACAATATTTCCGCTGTCCAGTGCATACTCAACCTTTCGCTGGTAGTACTCAGGCCTCTTCTTGCCAAAAACTTTTTCATCTATCTCAACGATGGAATCCAGATCGGAAAGAGTCATTTTTCTTACGTTTACGTCTCCGGGATTCAGTCTCATCCCCGTTGTCCTTTCTGCAGGTGGATATAACCTGCATCCAGAAGAAAACTCTTATATCAGATTATTCCTTTCACATAATACAGAGATTCCGATCTGAAATTCAATAGGTTATCCTGAACCCTTCACATTCATTGTATTCAGCTTGCCATAAAACATCAACCGACTCGACCGCCGACATGGGGGAGCCCTCTGTTTGAAGCCAATCGAGCATCTGATTGAGCTCGCCTACCGTCCCTTCCATCCATGCTTCGACGCTGAGATCGGACAGGTTGCGGACCCACCCCCTAAGCCCCATAGACAACGCAACATCCCGTGTATATGTTCGAAAGAACACCCCCTGCACTATGCCCTTCACTATTGCATGAAACGCTTTTTCCATTGCAGGAAAATCAGACAGAACAAAGCTATGAATAAAGCATGAGAGCCGAAAAGGCCAGAGACAGAATTGCGTAGAACTCGGGGAACACGGCTAACAGAAGCGCCTGTCCCATTGGCATCTTGTCCTGGTTGATGCTCTTGATACCGGCTGCGCAGACAACTCCCTGATACCATCCCGAGAACAGACAGGCTATTCCCGTAACAAGACCTGCAGCCATTACGATCACGCACGCATTCACAAAACCATCCTGAGAGGGATCTTTCATGAACGGAGTCAGCTTCTGCAGGCAGAGAAAACCTACAGCAAAGCTGTAAAGACCCTGCGTGCCCGGAAGCACGGAAACGGCTATTCCCTGGCCGCGCTTTTCACCGCGCATACCCGTAACAGCACTGCCGCCTATACTCAGGCCGATGGCGGATCCGGAAAGACCCAGCCCCAGCATGCCGATACCGAAGAACGCTAAAAAGGGCGCCCAGTTTTCAAGTGTCATCATTTCATCCTCCTCCTGCTTTGCCGAACGGACGGTAGGCATCGCCACCGCCCTCAAAGAACTTGCCAAAGAACTCCAGGAACTGCAGACGTGCCGGGTGCACAACGCTGCCAATCACGGCCATTGCGAAATTGAACGTATGGCCGATAACAAGAATCAGCAGAGTGAAAATCCACCCGATATACGGCGTACCCCCGGCAGCCATGGCAATTATGTTGATAACGTGTCCGATAATACCTGTTGAAAGTCCCAGCCCGAAAATACGTGCATAGGACATCACATCTCCGAACAGACCTGAGATATTGTAAAGGGCCCATGCCCCGCCCCCCAGTCTCTTTGCTATGCTGGGACTCGGTGCATTGAAAAAGAATATAAGCACTGCACCGGCTATGAAGAGCAATGGTGTGTCCTTTAATACCCAGACAGCTACACCAGGCATCAGTATGAGCCATCCAATCATGGATACCGCTTCCTGATAACGTTCGAGTCTTATCAGTCTGAAAAGCTTGATGAACATTCCAAATGTCAATTGAATGGCTCCAAATCCAAGCGAAACGTAGAAAAACTTGGACGGATCCTCGCTCAGCCAGTAGAGCATACCCTGGGGATTCATCCCGAGCATTTCGTAGTATTTCTCACCGAACACCATGCCCGTAAGCCCGCCGATTACAGCGGCGCTGATTCCCAGGGTCTGCATCAGACGCACGGCCTTGAGTGCCTCGCCCTCTGCCTTGAACTTCTTCCCAAGTACTGTAGCGCATATAAACAGCAGAATACCGTAGGCCACATCACCCAGGCAGAATCCAAAAAAAGCGGCCATGAAGGGCGCAAAGAATACAGTTGGATCACCCTCACGGTAGTGGGGAAGATTGAACGCCTTCAAAAGGGGCTCAAAGAAAGAGGCGAATCTGCCGTTTTTCAGCATTATGGGCGGATCCTCGCCGGATTCCGGGTCGGAACTCATTACGGCAAAAGGCCTGTATCCGGGCAGCTTTTCAACCTCGGTCAGCCTGTCCACAGGACACCATCCCGTAAGTGCGAATATCGCCTCGTCCCCGCCCATGGTCAGCTTTACCTCGATCAGGGCCAGCTTATCAGCCATTTCCTGCTCTGCAGCGTTAAGGGCCTTTAAATCCCGGCACGCCTGGTTCAGATCCGTTTCAACTTCCGCGAGATCTTTTGTAACCTGCTTGAGTTCGGATTGGACCTCCCTGAAGGCTCTGGCCGGTATAGGTGTATCTTCAAGTTCCAGTCCCTCTGGCGGTTGAGCATTGAAAATGGCGGCTACGCCCAGGTCTCTTCCACCTGCAAGCGGAACTGTCGTGTACCAGGAAGCCTCTTCCAGAAGAGGTAGAAACTTCTTCAATGTTGCCGGCTGCAACTGACCCACTATCAGGTTAATACCGTTTTTCTTCAGCAGATCCATATCTTCGATCTGTACGTTGCCCCATGGTTCCGCCTGCATGGCCTCTTTGCTGAGAGCGGATCGCCTGGACTCGAACTCGGCACGCTTCTGTATCAGATCCGTAACTCTCTGAAGGGCCTCATCAGGCGTAAGCGTCGGATTTTCCCTCGGCTCAATGGAGTGTTCTTTTGCCCTCTTCTTCAGCTCGGCCAGTGCCCTGCGGGCAGCCGCAAGCCTGGAAACCAGGTCTGCCGGACTTTCATCAACAGTTACAAGGGGCTCAACGTGAACGACGCCAAGGTCCATCAGTTCCTGCAGAACGTCATCCCTGAGATCCGCCGCACCTACCAGAGTGACCCTCTTCATCTTTACAACGGCCATGTCAACCACCCCGTCCCGCGGCAGCTCCGGCCACTTCAGCCGCTTCGGCCTCGGCCTTGGCAACCAGTTTCGCCTTGGCAATCTTGGCCCTGCATACTGCAGCCGTCTGCTGATCGCCCAGATATACCTTGATACGCCTGATATTCTCTCTGCATTCGGGAATCAGGACTTTTTCATAAAGATTGATACGCTGTGTGGTCTTGGTCAGCTCCCTGTCCAGCATTTCGAGCTGCTTTTTCAGAACTTCCAGATGTTCTCTCTGGCCTACGGCCTTCTTCCAGAAATCAATGACCGAATCCAGCGCCGGTCTTGTGGCTATCAGAGAATAAACCGCCGCCGCAAATTTTACCTCTTTGAACACCGGAATCCTGACACCGGCAATGTTGCCGCTCTCAACCTGCACCTCTTCAATTCTTACGAGTGTTTGCGCCAGTTCTGACATTGAACCAAGAATGCCCGCCCAGGTGCCCGCCTCTTCAAGAAGCTGATCCAGTTTCCTCTGCTCCTCAGCTATCTTGAGCTTCAGGGTCCTGACCTCGGCCTGCAGCTGCTGTTTTCTCAGCTCCAGAGTAGGCAGAAATTCCTGGAAAAGCTTCAGCGCGTCCCGCTGCTCTCTCAGGGTGTTCTTGTTGAGTTTTATCTTCTCAGCCACGTGTTTTTCTCATGCTTTTGGCCAGAATTTATCCAGCAGATCCTTCTTAATTCCCACCTCCCGTGGTCCGAAGCACTCGGCCATGGTCTTCCAGCCGTTGTCCAGTGCCTCGTCGAGCGGCACATCCACCCTCAGGTCCATGAACCTGCTTTCAAATAAATCCGCATATTTTAGAAAACGCTCGTCGTTCTCTGTTTTCTCGAATCCCATAGCAATCTTGCGCTTGACTTCCTGAGCTTTTGCATAAAGGCGGATCATGGAGTTCATGACAACGGGATGATCGTCACGCGTAACCTTGCCCACAACCAGCTGCTTGAGCCTGGACAGGGAACCGAAGGGATTAATCATGTCATTGATAAGATAGTACTGGCCTTCCGTGATATAGCCCGTGTTATCGGGAACCGGATGGGTAACGTCTCCACCCGGCATTGTTGTAACAGCCAGAATCGTTATCGAACCAGCGCCCTGGAAGTCCACTGCCTTTTCATACCTGCTTGCCAGATCCGAATACAGGGAGCCGGGATAACCCAGGTTTGAAGGAACCATGTCCATGGAGACCTTGATTTCCTTGAGTGCATCAGAGAACGCCGTCATGTCCGTAAGCAGTGCGAGCACCCGCTTGCCGGCCACACCGAACTGCTCTGCAACAGCCAGCGCAAGATCCGGAACAAGCAGCCTCTCAACCACCGGATCGGCAGCCGTGTGTATAAACATCACGGTCCTGTCCATCACCCCGCCTTCTTCGAAAGTACGGCGGAAGAAAATGTAGTCGTCAAACTTCATGCCGATGCCGCCCAGGATGATAATGTCAGCGTGCGCTTGCAGCCCAACCCTTGCCAGAAGCTCGTTGTAAGGCTCGCCCGGAACAGAAAATATGGGCAGTTTCTGACTTTCAACCAGAGGATTGAACACGTCGATCATGGGAATCCTGGTTTCGATAAAGTTTCGCGGAATAACCCTGCGGACCGGGTTTACGGAAGGCCCTCCGACATCGATGTCGGGCGCATGCTCCAGGGCAGGCTTTTCGTCTATGGGAATACCGGATCCGTTGAAGATCCGGCCCAGAAGCTGATCTGTATACTTCACCTGCATGGGATGTCCCAGAAAACGGATACGGCTGTCCTGACTCAGACCCTTTGCGCCTGCGAATACCTGCAGAGAAACCCTGTTCTGCTCGATCCTGATTACCTGTGCAAGCGATGTCTCTCCGTTTGCATTCGTGATCTGGGCCAGTTCGTTATACTGGACATTTTCCGCTTCCACTTCGGCTATATCACCGATGATGTTTGTTATTCTTGCGTATGTCTTAATCAAGACGTCCCTCCGATATCATCTTTTCTATGGCAGCCTCGTACTGTTCGTAATCCTCGCTGTCCTCGGTGACAAAATTCTTCTGGTAATAGGCGTCCTGAAGTGAAGTAAAGAACTTCCTTGCATCAGACTTGGTCTCAAACTTCAATTCTGTATCCAGGGCCTTGTTCAGAAGCTTGAAATCTCTGAGCTGACGCTCTATGGAAGTGGCGGCGTCGATGTCGTCGAATGCGTTCTGTTGCAGGTAGGTGGCGTCGACCATCTCGCCCTTCAGATACACGACCAGGTCGTCAACGCTTATGCCCTCTTCACCCACAACCGTCATCATGCGGCCCACATCACCGCCCTCCCGGATGAAACGCGAAGCCCTTTTGACCATCTCCACCCATTTTTCATCCAGCCTGCTGTTCAAATCATCTTCCATGTTGGCAAGATAACGTGACCACGAATCTATAGGGTCGATTGCAGGAAAACGGCGTTCATCCGATCTCTTCCGGCTAAGCCCCAGAAATGCACCAACCACCTTGAGGGTTCCCTGTGTCACGGGCTCCTCAAAGTTACCGCCTGCAGGGGAAACCGTTCCGATCAGGGTCATGGCCCCGGTTTCATCGTTGTGAAGCCTAACAAGGCCGGCTCTTTCGTAAACAGATGCGATCCGGCTTTCAAGGTAAGCTGGAAAAGCCTCTTCGCCCGGTATTTCCTCCAGACGACCCGACATCTCGCGCATGGCCTGTGCCCATCTGGATGTGGAATCCGCAAGAACCAGAACGTCCAGGCCCATCTGCCTGTAATACTCACCCAGAGTCAGACCCGTATAGATGGAGGCGTCACGGGCTGCAACCGGCATTGAGCTCGTATTGCAGATGATTATGGTCCGGTCCATCAGGGTTCCGCCCGTTTTCGGGTCTTCCAGTTCCGGAAACTCGTAAATCAGCTCGACAACCTCGCCCGCACGCTCACCGCACGCAACCACAATGACGATGTCGACTGACGCATAACGCGAAATCAAATGCTGAAGAACCGTCTTGCCGGCGCCGAACGGTCCGGGAATGCATGCGACTCCCCCCCTTGCCACAGGGAACATGGTATCGATAATCCTGCATTTGGTTACAAAAAGCTCTTCGGGATAAATTCGTTCCGGATATGCCTTTACCGCCTTCTTTACCGGCCAGATCTGGAACATCTTTATATCGATCGTTTTGCCGTCTTCTGTTTCGAGAGTGGCAACAACGTCCTGAACAGTATATTCAGCTTCTGAAACTATGTTCTTGACTTTTGCGCTGCCCAGAAGCCCGAAAGGCGCCATTATCTGATGTTTGTAATGCTTCTCCTGCACCCAGCCCAACCATGCACCGGCCCTGATCGTATCTCCCTGCTTTGCCGTGGGGTGAAACAGCCATTTCTGCTCCTGATCCAACGCATCCAGGTATTGTCCACGCTGAAGAAAGAAATCTTGCTTGTTCTTGAGTTTCTTCAATGGATTTTGAAGGCCGTCGTAAATCATACCCAGAAGCCCCGGACCCATGTCAAGTGCGAGCATGTCGCCGGTGAATTCCACGTCCTGACCCACCATAACGCCTGTTGTATCTTCGAAAACCTGAATAAAGGCGCTGTTTCCTCGGACCTTGATGACCTCGGACTTGAGACGGATGTCATCAACCTTTACATAAGCCACTTCATTCTGGATAATGCTCGCATCAGCGGGCATTTTTACCTCAACCATGTTTCCGTTTACGCCAACTACCTTGCCTTGAACCAAACTCACGAGAACACCTCCAGGAGTTGCTTGGTATCGACCTCCACGGGAAGATCCCAGCGGTCGAGAATTATCAGTGAAAGCAGATAGCACAGTGCCGCCTCCCTGGAAAAGGGATTGATGCCGGCAAGCTCGTTCAGTTTTGCAAGCCGGTTCTGATCAATAAGTCTCTCCTTCTCCAGTGGATCTGAAGCCTCTGATGCCCATACCACCATTTCGGAATACATCATTTCATCTTCTGATTCCTCAAACAGCCTTCCCTCCAGATCCACACCCATCTCCTGTGCTCTGGAGCGCGCAAATGCGTTTCGCAATCCTGCTTCCCAGAAGGCCCATTCGCCCAGCATGCTACAACCATGGGTTCTTGATATCTCAAGAAGATGCAGATGATAGTAGCGCCACAGCTCATCCACGGCATAGGGGCCGCTCAGAGCGCCGGACTCTTCCAGATCAAGAAAATCAGCCATAAAAACGGGAAGCTCCCTGCGATCATCCAGTTGCTCCCGGCTCAATGGCGCCTTTTCATTGAAAATTTCCCTCCCCTGTATCTTCGACTCGAGATTCTCGCAGTCAAGCCATCGAAGGATCTCTTCTGCAAGTTCCCAGTCTTTTTCTGCAAGATCTTCCTGAAAAACATCTATCGCTTCATCAAGAGAAACAGGAGGACGCCCCGGAGTATCGGGAAGAGCTGGTAGCTGGGTGAGTAATCTGTAGTATTTCATAATTTTTTTATAAGAACCCAGGCAGACTGATTTAACCGTTCTCCTTGGCGAAAAACAGCTTCCTGAATCTCGGTGACATGAACTTTGTGAATATCTCCCGGTAACCATCCGAACTCAGATCGATAATAAACTCGCGTCCCGAGGGACCTATGCGCAGGCCGGCCGATATTTCATCGGTGAACTTCAGGGTCGGACTGCCTCCGGCAACGCCCCTCAGCCTGAGACCAAGATGATTTTCAAGCTGTGCCTTCTTTTCCTGAGAAAGAAGCACTTCGATATCCGTACTCTTCATTCCGGCGGCAGTGAATGCCTTGAGCATTTCGAGTATGAGCTGCTCTATGAAGCGGTGATCCGAAAGGGATACCTTCAGCGACTCATCCACGGCAGGCACGAGCAGGGCTTTCTCCACCGATTGTCTGAATGCCTCGAGTCCCACCTGGGCCGCCTGCCTCAAATCGCTGTCCAGCTGGCTCCTGGTCTTTCTGGCATCTTCCTTTGCCCTTGCAATGATCAGTTCGGCCTCTTCCTTCGCCTTCGAGACGATGGAATTAGCCTCCTGCTTTGCCTTTGCCACGATATCTTCCGCATCTTTACGTCCTTCGGCGATTCCTCTTTCCTTTAGCCTTGTAATTACTTCGTCGAGCCGATTCAGTTGCATCCCTGGCCTCCGATTCTGATTCTCAGGAATGGTATCTCTCGAAATAAATTTCAGGAGTTACCTTTGATACACAATAGAGTTCTGTATATAAAAAAAGCAGTTGAATTAGCAAGCACTTTATATCTGTATTAATTTATTATTTTCGACATGTTGCGATAAAAAATATTTATATGTACAAATTTATAAATATATATTCATATATTATTATCAATGCCACTACTGAAAATGAGATCTTATCGGAGTTATTATCAAGACAGAAAAGGAGGCAGAAAATGTCCAGCCCCGTGTTTTTTACTCCGGCCATTATAATATCAGTGATTTTTTGCATAGTTTCATTTGCCGCCTGTGACGCGCCTCCTGAGGAATGGAACCCGGATTCCAAATACTGCGAACCTGCAGCCTGCAATAAGCACTGCCAGTCACAGCAGGATGCAGGAACAGATGGAGGATCCGAAAGCGAAACTATTGGCGTATGCGTAAACAATGTCTGTAAATGTGTGGACCGGAGTATTATCGGCTGCAGCGATACTGATTGCAATCAAACCTGCATGGATAAATGGAATCGCACCGGCACCTGCATAAATGACATGTGTATATGCATGACAAACCCCTCCGAGGATGATGCTGGAAAGTAGTTATTTATGTAAATACAGGGGGTTATGTATTGGTCTACCGCGACTCATATTCTGCTTGAGATTTGTTCCAACAGCTTACTTGCCGCACCGTCTCAAGAACGGTATATAAGGACACGATGTCGGACGATTTCATAGGACGGGAACTTCTTGGACAGTTCCGCGTACTCGAACGTATAGGAGTAGGTGGAATGGGGTCCGTTTACAAAGCAGAACAACCTGCCATGGATCGCATGGTCGGGGTGAAGATACTTCACCCCAAGCTTGCTGATCGCAAGGACATTGTTTCCCGTTTCAGACGCGAGGCAAGGGCCATGAGCCGGCTGACCCATCCTAATACCGTGCGCGTTTTTCTTTACGGGCAGCTGGACGACGGTTCGCTCTATATCGTGATGGAATATCTCGAAGGCGAAAATCTTTACAAGCTCAATCGCCGAATCGGGCCATTCACAGTGGACAGGACCGCCGCCATAATGGTTCAGGTTCTGGGTGCACTTGAAGAAGCCCATACACTCGGTGTCATTCACCGGGATCTCAAGCCCGAAAACATCCTGCTGACTGAACAGGGCGGAATCAAGGACTTCCCGAAAGTTCTCGATTTCGGACTGGCCAAGATAAAGGAGGCAAAACTCCGTCCGGGTTCCATGGTTCTTACTCGTGAAGGAATGGTATTCGGAACCCCTGAATTCATGTCCCCGGAACAGGCTTCAGGAGAAACGCTTGACGGACGAAGCGACATCTATTCCCTGGGGGTGATTATTTACGAAATGGTGACTGGTCTGCTCCCGTTCGAGGCAAAGCGTCCCAATGAATTTATCGCCCATCACATAAAATCACCACCGATACCTGTAACTCAAAGGAGATCGGACCTGGATATTGATCCCAGACTCGATCCGGTTCTTGCAAGATCCCTGGAGAAAAAACGGGAGGATCGTTATCAGACCGCAGCGGAATTCGCCGAAGCACTTGTACCACTTCTGCCTGATCCCAGTATGGTTGGCTCACCGATCAGGTCTGTGCCCCATGTATCCGGACAGGGATCACAAACCGATCAGGAACCCGAGCATTCAGAAGAAACAGAGCCGGTTCAGAAACAACCGGAAGCATCTGAATCCACACCCGAAGTCAAATCCGGAATGGATTATAAAGAAGATACTGAACACGAACAGACAGGGACAGTCCAGCTGAAGAAATCATATCTGCTCGGTGGAATAGTCGCCTGCATTGTGGTCATAATCATCCTGATTGCCGCCCTTCTGTTCACCCTGACATCAAAGTCCGGGGTAGAAGACGTCGGGGAAAACAGCCTGCCTGGCAATTCCATTCCACTGAATTCCAGAAACATCGGCGAAAAGTAAACAGGAATCAGATGTTCTACAGTTTTATCAAGGAGCAGTTGGATCATGAGTAAGAAGCCCGTAGTCGCCGTTCTGAAGACATCACCCGATACAGTAATAGAGGATTACGCACGCCTGATGGACATGGCAGGTTACCAGGACCATCTAAAGGCGGAAAATACAACCATACTCAAGGACAATATATCCTGGCATCTTTTCATGCCCGGGGCGAACACTACGCCATGGCAGCTCGAAGGAGTAATAAAAAAACTCAGGGGCACACCGGATTACGAAGACCTTGTGGTGGTTGAGAACCAGACCGTCGTTACAAACGCCCCAAAAGGCGAGAAACTGAACAGGTGGGGACCTCTTTTCCGTTTCTTCGATATACCGGTGAGATACAACTACGAGCCTTCTCACATGTCATGGGTTCTGTACAAACCCCGCGCAAGAATGCGAGTTCTGGATAAAATATTCCCTGAAGGAATACGTATTCCGGACTTTTTCTTGAACAAGAACATTATTCATCTTCCCACATGCAAATGCCACATTTACACAACAACTACAGGCGCAATGAAAAATGCATTCGGAGGGCTCCTGAACACCAGGCGACATTATTCACACTCCTGGATCCACGAAACACTGGTTGATCTTCTCGCCATACAGAAAGAAATTCATTCCGGTCTCTTTGCAGTTGCCGACGGAACAACAATGGGAAACGGCCCGGGCCCCCGGACTCTTGTTCCCGTACGTGGAGACCTGATTTTCGCATCGGGAGACCAGGTTGCAATAGATGCCGTCATGGCAAAGGTCATGGGATTTGAGCCTATGAGCATTGATTATATCCGCCTGGCTCACGAAGACGGCCTCGGGACCGGCCGGATCGAAGAAATCGAAATAGTCGGGGAAGACATATCTCGATACAACTTCAACTTCTCGGTCGGAGACAACGCAGCAAGCAGCGTCGGCGACTTCATCTGGTTTGGGCCTCTGAGAAACATGCAGAAGATATTCTTTCATACACCGCTTGTGTATACGTTCATCCTCGGATCAAGCGTCTACCATGATTATTACTGGTATCCTATCAAAGGGAAGAAAGTTATCCAGGAATTCATGGCAACTCCATGGGGGCGCTTGTTCGATACCTACGGATAATTCATATGATTCCATTTAAACCGATCGAAGGAAGGCTCGTCCGTCTTCGACACGTAACAGCGGCCGACGAAAAAGACATGTTCGAGTGGGCATCCGATCCCGAAGTTTCCAGACATCTCCCCTGGAATGCCCATGCGTCCATACAGGAAACGCGTGCATATATTAGAGAGTGCATAGATGCGTACGTCAACGGAGAATGGCTGCCACTGGCCATTGAAGACATCGAAACAGGCCGGGTTGAAGGAAATATCGCGCTGTATTCGGTTAAACCCAGACACGGTATCGCCGAAATAGCTTTTGTTCTGGCCCCGAAACTCTGGGGCGGCGGCCATCTCATGGAAGCCGCCACCCTGCTTGCGGGATGGGCATTCAGAGAACTGGAAATCAACAGGATACAGGCGGTTGCTTCGGTGGATAACGCACACTCATTTTCCGCTCTTGAAAGGATGGGAATGAAGCACGAGGGTATTCTCAGGCAGTATATGTCAATCAACGGTGAATTCTGTGATGTTAATATCTATGCCATCCTGAAATCAGAATGGCCGGAAAGGAATTGAAGGAGTCGAATGAAAGTTACACTCGAAAAAAAGGACAGCGTTTCAAAAAGATACCACGTGGAATTTGAAACCGGGATTCTGGAGGAAAGAGAGAACAAATCCCTGTCCATGCTTGCAAAAACAGTTCAGATCCGCGGTTTCAGAAAGGGCAAAGTCCCGCTGTATCTGGTCAGGCAGATGTATGGCGCAAATGTCAGAGAGGAAACCATACGGGAAATAATGAACGAGGGCCTTAGAGAGGCTATGGAAAATGAAGATATGGAAATAGTCGGCGTAAGTGACGTGGAACCCGCCCCCTACAAAAAGGGAGAACCTTTCCGCTTTTCATTCACAGCCGAGACACTTCCAAAAATCGAAGAAATCGACTATTCCGGTGTAGAGGTATGGCATGAGGAGACGGAAATCACGGACGAACAGGTCGACGAGGAAATGCAGAATCTTAGGGAATTCCACGCCGAGGTAATACCTCTGGAGGATCAGAGACCCGCAGCACAGGGGGATGTTGTTAAAATCGGTCGTTCGGAATTCAAGGACGGTGAGTGGGTGCAGCTTCCGCCCGAAGAAGGCATTGAAATAGTCATCGGCAAGGGAATGGTTCCTCCGGAGATCGAAAGCCAGCTGACTGGAAAATCGGTCGGAGAAATCTTCGATGCCAGCCTCCCCAATCCTGAGGACAGCAGCAAAGAAATTAGGTACCGGTTTATAATCAAGGACATAAAGGAACGTAGACTTCCTGAACTGGACGACGAATTTGCCAAGGATGTGGGACTGCACGAGACACTTGAAGAGCTGACCTCCTATCTAAGAGAAAAGATGCTCGAAGAATCCGGCAGGCGCAGTAATATTGCGCTAAAAAACAGCATCCTTGCCGAATTGCGTACTAAAAACCCTCTGGATCTTCCACCATCACTGGTTGAAGACCGATTGAAAGAACTTCTCGGCACATATGGTCTCAAGCCTGATGATGCATCAATAAATGAAGAAAGTATGGAGATATTCAAATCAAAAGCGGAACATTCCGTTTACAGCAGCATATTGCTCAGAGAGCTGCAACGGCTTGAAAAAATTGAAGTAACAGACCATGACCTGGAGGATTTCTACAAAAAAGAGTCTGATCGCACAGGAGATCCGGTGCCCAAAATCAAGGCCGCCATCCGGAAGCAGGAAAACATGGAAAACATCCGGGCCCTGATACTTGAAGACAAGATTCTTGATCTTGTCAAGGCACGTATTACAATTCACAAAGGAACTCCTCCTGCAGAGGACAATCCTGAAAGCGAATCGGAAAAATCATCGAAACAAGAGAAGACAACGAAAACTGACAAAGAGGAGAAAAATGATGAATAACCCGGACGGGCGTCACATAAAGAATCCGGAAGGTCTGATATTCCCCCAGGTGGTGGAACAGTCTCACAGGGGAGAGAGAGCCTGGGATATCTTTTCACGTCTTCTCAAGGACAGAATAATATTTCTCGGCATGCCCATTAACGATCAGGTAGCCAATACTATTATTGCAGAACTGCTGTTCCTGGAATCCGAAGACCCCGACAAGGAAATTATGCTTTACATAAACTCGGCGGGCGGATCAGTCACCTCGGGACTGGCTATTTATGACACCATGCAGTACATCCGGGCTCCTGTATCGACAATATGCATGGGACAGGCCGCATCCATGGCCGCAGTTCTTCTGTCCGCAGGTGAAAAAGGCAAAAGGCTCGCCCTGCCGAACTCAAGAATTCTTATCCATCAGCCGCTTGGAGGCGTAACCGGTCAGGCAGTAGATATCGAAATCCATGCCCGTGAAATCCTGCTTCTGAGAGAGAAGCTGAACAATATTCTCACCAGTCACACCGGACAGAGCATCGAAAAAGTCATTTCGGATACGGACAGGGATTTCTATATGGGTGCCGAAGATGCAAAAGAATACGGAATCATTGATGATGTGGTCAAACGAAGAACAGAGGAGGATAACTTGTCCTCTGACGAAGAGTAGCTATAATCATGATTGAAAGAATCACGGGGAGGTTGATTTGAAAAGGAAAAGCGGCAAGGGCGGCGAGGGAACAACCCTGTGCTGCTCATTCTGTGGAAAAAGCCAGAGGGAAGTACGCAAGCTCATTGCAGGCCCCACGGTATATATCTGTGACGAGTGCATAAGCCTGTGCAATGAGATCATTGCCGAAGACCTCGAGCGTGAAGAAAGCCGCACGCATGCATCCGGACTGCCCAAGCCCCGCGAAATAAAGAAAATGCTGGATGAGTACGTAATCGGCCAGGAAAAAGCCAAGCGCGTTCTATCCGTCGCGGTGTACAATCACTACAAGAGAATCGAAAGCAATGTCTCTCTGGACGATATTGAACTGCAGAAAACGAACATTCTTCTGATGGGACCTACCGGCTGTGGCAAGACTCTTCTTGCCCAGACTCTGGCCCGTATCCTGAGCGTGCCGTTTGCGATTGCAGACGCTACCACGCTCACGGAAGCAGGATATGTGGGCGAAGACGTGGAAAACATAATAGTTCAGCTGCTCCAGAATGCCGACAACGATGTCAATCACGCCCAGCGGGGAATAGTGTACATCGACGAAATCGACAAAATAAGCCGCAAGAGAGACAACCCCTCGATTACGCGTGACGTGTCTGGAGAAGGCGTCCAGCAGGCTCTTCTGAAAATACTCGAAGGAACCATAGCCAATGTGCCTCCCAAGGGAGGCAGGAAACATCCCCAGCAGGATTTCATACAGATTGATACTACAAACATCCTTTTCATCTCGGGAGGATCATTCAACGGTCTTGACAAGATCGTGGAACAGAGAATCGGGAACAAGACCCTTGGATTCGGAGCGGACATCAAGCCTACAAGGGACAAGCCAATAGGCGAGATACTGGCGATGGTACAACCCGAAGACCTGATCAAGTACGGATTGATACCCGAGTTCGTAGGCAGGATACCGGTTGTTGCCCCTCTTCATGAACTTTCTGAAGAAGCGCTGGTTTCAATTCTTATAAAACCAAAGAATGCCCTTATAAAACAGTATCAGAAACTTCTTGAGATGGACGGCATCAAGCTTACGTTTACAAACGACTCACTCAAAGCTATTGCAAACAAGGCCATTGAACGTGCAACCGGAGCAAGAGGCCTGAGATCCATTCTGGAATCCATTCTTACTGAAGTGATGTATGATTCTCCTTCCAATTCGACAATCAAGGAAGTCGTTATCAATGAAGAAACCATATCTGGCAGGTCCAAGCCGATTATTGTTCACGAGGAAAAGGCAGCCCGCCCTGCCTAACAGAGTTTGAGGTGACTGATGTTTTTTAAAAATGATCCTGACAGGCAGGACGACGAGGAACCCAGACGTCATCTCATGCCTCTTCTCCCGCTAAGGGACATAACCGTATTCCCCCACATGGTTGTTCCTCTTTTTGTAGGCAGGGAAAAATCCATAGCCGCACTGGAAGAGGCTATGAAAAAAGACAAGAAAATTCTTCTCTGCGCACAGAAAATAGCCAAAACCAACGATCCCTCGACGGATGATATATATAGAACGGGAACCATTGGCGTAATCATTCAGATGCTCCGGCTTCCTGACGGTACTGTTAAAGTTCTGGTGGAAGGGAAAATCCGCGCCAGAATTGCCAGATACATCTCATGGGATCCATTTTTTCTGTGTGAAATAGACGAAACCGTGGAGGATTACGATCATTCAGTGGAAGTTGAGGCGCTTGTTCGGGGTGTTCAGGACCTGTTCGAGACTTACGTAAAACTGAACAAGCGGATTCCGCCCGAGATGCTCATGACGGTTCAGTCCATCGAAGATCCGGCAAGGCTGTCTGATACGGTCATAGTTCATCTCAGTTCGGTCAAGCTTCCGGACAGGCAGAAAATCCTTGAAATGACCAATCCTCACAAGCGGATGGAAAGCCTGTTCGAACTCATGCAGGGCGAGATCGAAGTTCTTAAGGTCGAAAAGAAAATACGCTCCAGGGTCAAAAAACAGATGGAGAAGACCCAGAAAGAATACTACCTCAATGAGCAGATGCAGGCCATACAAAAGGAGCTTGGCGACAGGGACGAGTTCAGAAGCGAACTTGCCGAAATAGAAGAAAAGATAAAAAAGAAAAAGCTGAGCACCGAAGCAGAAGAAAGAGCCCGGAAGGAAATCAAGAAACTCAGAATGATGTCTCCCATGAGCGCTGAAGCCACCGTTGTAAGAAATTACATCGACTGGATAGTCTCCCTTCCGTGGAGCGAAAAAACGCCGGAAAGATATAACATCGAGGAAGCCGAGAAGATACTCGAAGAAGATCACTACGGCCTGAAAAAAATCAAGGAACGCATCCTCGAATACCTGGCCGTGCAGGCTCTGGTAAAAAAACTCAAAGGCCCCATACTGTGCTTCGTTGGACCGCCCGGAACAGGAAAAACCTCGCTGGGAAGGTCCGTTGCAAGGGCTACCGGAAGAAATTTTACCCGCCTCAGTCTCGGTGGTGTACGAGACGAAGCGGAAATACGCGGACATCGTAGAACCTACATCGGTGCACTGCCCGGCAAAATTATTCACCAGCTTAAAAAGGTCGGTACCGATAATCCGGTATTTCTCCTGGACGAAGTGGACAAAATGAGTTCCGATTTTAGAGGTGACCCGGCCTCTGCTCTTCTCGAAGTGCTGGATCCTGAGCAGAACTTCATGTTCAACGATCACTATCTCGACATGGATTACGATCTGTCCGACGTGATGTTCATCACAACTGGCAACACAATACAGGGCATACCCATTCCGCTTCAGGACCGCATGGAAATCATTGAACTTTCGAGCTACACGGAATTTGAAAAACTCAATATTGCAGTAAAGTACCTTGTGCCGAAACAGCAGAAGGAGTGCGGACTCGGCGAGATTGATTTCCACATTTCGGAAAACGCCATCCGAACAATCATCAACTACTACACTAAAGAAGCCGGAGTAAGGAATCTCGAAAGGGAAATCTCATCAATATGCCGCAAGGCCGCCCGTGAAGTGGTTAAACAGGGACCCCACTCAATTAACATAGCTGCAAAGGATATTCCCAGATACCTCGGCGTACCCAAGTATCGTTACGGAAAAGGCGAAGAGGAGGATCAAATAGGACTTGCCAATGGTCTTGCAGTAACCATGTACGGAGGAGACCTCCTCGTAAGCGAAGTATCCGTTTTGCCTGGGAAGGGCAAACTAATCCTTACCGGAAAGCTCGGAGAAGTCATGCAGGAGTCGGCCCAAGCAGCAATGAGCTATGTACGCGCCAGGATTGACCTTCTCGATGTGGATGAAGATTTTTATCAGAAAATAGATGTGCATATACATTTCCCTGAAGGAGCAATCCCCAAGGATGGTCCTTCTGCGGGAATTACAATAGCGACTTCGCTTGTATCAACTTTAATGAAAACACCCGTACTTCATAATGTCGCCATGACCGGCGAGATTACGCTGAGAGGAAGAGTCCTTCCAGTCGGAGGATTGAAGGAAAAAATTCTTGCTGCTCACAGGGCCAGAATACCCAATGTAATAATTCCTAAGGATAACCGCAAGGATATTCGCGACATCCCCAGGCGGGTTCTCAAGTCCACTAGATTGATACTGGTTGAACACATGGACGAAGTGCTTGCTGAAGCACTCGCGGACAGAAAACTTGCCGCCCGATTCGGAGCCAGAGCATCCGGCTCCCTGGAATATCGTGACGGTCAATTTATCAAAACATCAGACCAGGCCTCACCTTCAACCAGCGAACAGCCGTCCGTACAGTAATTTAATCAAAGAGAGTCGGAAATGGATCCAGCTGACAACGGCCAGGCCCACTCAGGAAATGATTCGCGCCATGGAGAATTTGATTTATGCAGGCCCCCACAGGCCACTGAGCTACCCGTAAATGTTACCCGGAAAAGCCTCTGCGTTATAATCCTTGTATGCATTTTTTGTTTTCTGCTCGGAGGTGCTGGGGCGATCTTCTTCATTTCCTACGGAACACTCGAAGCCCCGGCAGATCCCGGCCCCGCCCCGTCTGTTGAGCATGCAGGGATTGAATCCTGGTCCAAATCTGAAGAATCCAGTGAACCTTCCAAAAACGAAATGCAGAAAAAACCTACAGATACTAATACGAAAAGCAAATCCGCTAACAAATCGATAAAAACTGAAAATGCAAAGCGGGGGAATTTTTTCGAAATAAAGGCGGGTGTTCCAATTGGAAAGGATTTAAGCTCGAGATTTGGACTTTCGTATGCTCAGGTCCAGAAGATAGTTAACAGCCTGAATGGCATATTTGACTTCAAAAAATCCGCCCCTGGTCATCATTACAGCATTGAACTCTCTGATCAGAACGAAATAGTCTATTTCGAATACAGATTATCACCTATAGAAATATATGAAGTAAAAACACTTAAGAACGGCAAACTCAGAGGCCGAAAAAAAACCATACCTCTGGAGAACAGGGTCGTTCGAGCTGGAGGAACAATAACCAGTTCACTTTATGCTGCAATGTCCGAGGCTGGTCTTTCGCCTTCACTTGCGGCAAAGTTCGTGGACATCATGGGTACCTCGGCTGGATATTTCAACAGGCAGCGGCCTGGTGACACTTTCAGGATCATTGTCACTGACGAGCTTCTCAACGGGGAACATTACAGATACGGTGATGTATCCGCCCTTGAATACGAAGGCGAAAAGACAGGAAAGATACGTCTGTTTTACTACGAGAAGTCGGGCTTCCGGCAGCCATACTTTGACAGCAAAGGTATTTCGGTTCCCAGACCTTATATTAAGATACCGCTCAGATACAGCAGGGTCAGCTCCCCGTTCGATCCCAAGCGTTTGCATCCGGTCCTCAAGCGGAAGGTGCCACATATGGGAGTGGACTTTGCGGCATCAACCGGGACTGCTGTCTGGGCGGCACTTGCGGGTACTGTTTCGTTCGTTGGATACAAGGGAGCAAACGGCCGTCTTGTAATACTCAATCACGACAGGGGGACTAAAACTTACTATGCCCATCTCAGCCGTTTTGCAAGGATAAAGGCGGGACAGAAAGTACGGCAGGGGCAGTTGATAGGATATGTCGGGTCAACAGGACGCTCCACCGGCCCCCACCTTCACTTTGGCTTCAAGATGAACGCCAAATTCAGGGATCCTCTGAAATACCGCATGCTGCCTGGAAAGAAAATTGCGCCAAGACACAGGAATGATTTCAGGGCTGTGGTTAGAAAATATTCCAGAATCCTGGATAACATCAACATACAGAAACCCGATACAATCCCGGATGAAATCGAAGGCGGTTATGGTATCGAAAGCGGGGAGGATATGGATTGATTCAGTCACATTAAATGAAAGAAAAGGAGTTCTCATGCCGAAAGTAGCAATTACATGTAACGGTTCTGAAATGCCCAGCTTATATCCAGCCTTTGTCCTTGGCTCTGCAGGCGCGGCTCTTGGTTATGAAGTAGTAATGTTCTTTACTCCGGCTTCAGTTCCCGCACTCAAACCCGGACACCTGGAAAGCATTCAAGACAAGGGTATGCCTCCCATGAAAGAACTTGTTGAAGGTCTCAAATCTCTCGGGGGCAGAATGTTCCTGTGTGAACTGGCCCTCGAAAACAAGGAAGTTACAAAAGAAGATCTCCGTGACGATATTGAGATCGGAGGTGCTACAAGCTTCATGTCCGATATCAAGGATGCAAATATAACGCTTTCGTTTTGATGGATGATTGCAGGTGAGTTAAAGACCCGGCCTAATTCTTCAGTACACCCAGGTTGTTCCCGATCTTGATGAACGCATTAATGGCCTTGTCGAGGTGTTCTTTTTCGTGAGCTGCAGAGAGCTGAACACGAATCCTGGCTTCGTTTTGGGGCACTACGGGATACGAGAACCCGATCACGTAGATACCCTCTTTGAGCATTTCATCGGCAAACCTGGTTGCAAGGGCGGCATCATACAGCATTACAGGCACTATTGCCGTGTCTCCGGGCTTGATGTCAAAGCCGGCGGCTTCCATCTTTTCGCGGAAGTACTTGGCATTCTCCATCACCTTGTCCCTGAGTGTCGTAGTTGCCGAAAGCATCTCGAAAACCTTGATAGACGCTGCAGCAAGCGCCGGTGTAAGCGTATTCGAGAAAAGGTAAGGTCTTGATCGCTGACGAAGCAGGTCAACGATCTCCTTGCGTCCTGTTGTGTAGCCGCCTGAAGCGCCACCAAGAGCTTTGCCAAGAGTGGAGGTTATTGCATCGACCTCGCCCAGGACTCCGTGATGCTCGGGGGTTCCTCTTCCAGTCTTTCCGATGTAACCGGTTGCATGAGAGTCATCCAGCATGACCATGGCATCGTATTTCTTGGCAAGCTCAACAATCCTGCCGAGAGGAGCAGTATTTCCGTCCATTGAAAAAACACCGTCGGTTGCAACCATTCTGCGCCTGAATTTCTGGGTCTCCTTCAATATGTCCTCAAGTGCTCCCATGTCCGCATTTGGATACCTGAACCTGTTCGCCTTGCACAGCCTGACTCCGTCGATGATCGAAGCATGATTCAACTGGTCGGAAATAATCGCATCCTCCTTTGTCAGAAGCACTTCGAAAAGCCCTGCATTTGCATCAAAACAGGAGGAGTACAGTATCGCATCCTCGGTGTGGTTGAACTCGGCAATTACCTTCTCCAGCTCCTTGTGAAGATCCCCGGTACCGCAGATGAAGCGTACCGAACTCATCCCGAATCCCTTTTCGTCAAGTGCCTGTTTAGCCGCTTTTATTATCTCGGGATTGTCAGCAAGCCCAAGGTAATTATTTGCACAGAAGTTAATAACCGAACCCTGCGGAACCTGTATTTCCGCTCGCTGCGGTGACGTGATTATCCGCTCCTCCTTGAAGGTGCCTGCCTCACGAATGCCGGTTAATTCGCCGGCAATTTCATTTTTAACCTTACCGAACATTTTTTCCTCCTGAGTATTTTTGTAATTTGAATTCCGACTTAAATACTATTACCCGACCTTCTGTTCGAGCCTCTTCCGGGCCGCGTCAAACTCGTCCTTCGCCGGAAAAAGAACCACCTTTGCAGCATTCCTGGGTCTTTCAATCATCTTTTCGAATCCGGTGTCAAAGTCATCGAGCATGAACATATGTGTGATAACGGGACCCGGATCCAGCTTGCCTGCCGCAAGCAGAGACCTTACGCGGTACCATGTATCAAACATCTTGCGGCCATTGACTCCATGTACCTGGCAACCCTTGAACACAAGAAAATTGTTGTAATCAAATTCCACTTTGGTCTTACCTGAAATTCCGAATGATGATACGCGCCCGCCTTTGCGCACGAGAGAAAACGAATCGTGTATGGAATCGTCCGAGCCCACCATCTCGCATGCTATGTCAACGCCATAACCGTCTGTGTTATCCAGAACAAACTGTGAACGTTCCTCAGCAGACGTCTTGTTTGTATACATCTGGAGATCGGCTCCCATCTTCCTTGCAATTTCCATGTTCAGATCGTACTTGCCGAAATGAATTATCCTTGCCGCTCCTGCGGCCCTGGCCACTCCTATTGCAAAAAGACTTATCGGCCCGTCACCCGTTATCAGGACCGACTTGCCTGCAATGTCATTGTCCTCGCCCATTACCGCATAGCAGGCGTTACCCAGAGGTTCCTGGATAGATGCAAACTCAGGCGGGATGCTCTTGTCGTTGACCCAGCATACGACTTCGGGCACGGCGAAATATTCGGCGAATGAACCATCCATATCCACTCCCAGTATCTTCATACGCATGCCTATATGCATCTGGTTTAACAGTGTCTGCAGATCCTGAGGATGGGGAATATGAGTCTCGGCTGAAATATAGTCTCCAATCTTTATTCCCTTTACACACCTGCCGGCTTCAACCACTTCACCAGCCACCTCATGTCCGAGAATCTGTGGGAGGTTCTTGTCACCTATTCTGTTCTGTGACCAGTCATCCCACTTGAATATATGAACATCTGTTCCGCAAATTGATGTTGCCCTGACCCTGACCAGAACCTGATCTTCCTTAAGCTCAGGCAGATTTCTTTCCATCATCTCTGCGCCCTGTTCAGGCCTGGTTTTTACAACTGCTTTCATCTTGTCCGGCATTAATTACCTCCTGATTCAATAATTTCTGTCGAAGGGATATACCACGGCATATGCACTACTACAAGCATCTTGGTCATGCAAACAGGTAATGAATATTATGTAAGGTTAGTATTCAGAAAATAGTCTCAGAAAAAACTGGAGCTGTCAGTGGTGCAGCCTCCGTCTGCCGTGCAGTCAAAACTGCAGTCCGTTGTACAGCTGTCAGCCGGACAGTCGGTCGCACAGTCGGTGGTGCACTCGTCCGTACCACAGTCAGTGTCGCACTCGGTGTCGCAGGAGTCCATGGCGCACTCCGTGCTGCAGTCAGTGTCGCAGCCACCACCATCTGTCGTGCATTCTCCATCCGTGGAACAGGAGTCCAGATCGCAGCCGTCATCACCGGCATCTCCTCCGTCCGCGCCTGCGTCTGGTTCACTGGATGACGGGAAGTCATTGCATGCGCCGCATCCCTGCATCTTGAATGCAGCCGCTCCGGCAAGCAGGAGGCTCAGTCGTCCTATAACCTCACGTCTTGAAACTCCGCTTTCTCCGGGCTCATCCGGGCATGCCGCGGGAGTACGCGTAACCTCTATAGAATCTCCGTCTTCTTTACGCAGACGTACCAGAACTTCCTTGATTAGATTTTGTAATTCTATTTTGCTTGCCATTTTTATCTCCTTATCCTTTGAATACGCTGAATTTACCGCATCCTATAACTGATGGCAAGAAAGAATTTTCAATGCCAGCATAATGCCCACATATGGAATAATGTAGGGTCAGGAAGGCGCCCTATCCCTGACCGGGATACCTGAAAAAGTCTGAAAGACCTTTCTAGAAAAAGCTCGAGCTGTCAGTGGTGCAACCGGGGTTATCCGCTGTGCAGTCAAAACTGCAGTCCGTTGTACATGTGTCAGCCGGACAGTCGGTCGCACAGTCGGTGGTGCACTCGTCCGTACCACAGTCAGTGTCGCACTCGGTGTCGCAGGAGTCCATGGCGCATTCCGTGCTGCAGTCAGTGTCGCAGCCACCACCATCTGTCGTGCATTCTCCATCCGTGGAACAGGAGTCCAGATCGCAGCCGTCATCACCGGCATCTCCGCCATCTCCGCCCGCGTCTGGTTCACTGGATGACGGGAAGTCATTGCATGCGCCGCATCCCTGCATCTTGAATGCAGCCGCTCCGGCAAGCAGCAAACTCAGTCGTCCTATTGTGTCCCGGCGTGTTATCTGATTGTCTGCCGGTTCGTCCGGACAGGAAATCGGAGAACGGGTTATTTCCATCCCTCCATTTTCCGACTCCCTCATCCTGACCAGGACTTCCTGTATCAGGCTTTTTACTTCTTTTATGCTGGCCATTTTTTTCTCCTTTTATTTTTTCTGTTCTCAGGCTCCTAACCTGTTAATTCCTTCTGTTTGCTCCTTTAAGTCCGGAAGCTAATCGCCAAGCCTGTCGAGTGCAGCAGCCGCAAGCTCCTCGGACTGATTCATGAGTTCCTCCACCACATGGCACTGTCTCCTGTTCCCGGAGGGTCGTTTTCTCTTCTCCCCCAGAACACGGTCAAGCGCTCTTTCATCATCCTTTATTTCTTCGAAAACATTGGCGATGACATCGACGGATATCTTGTTGAAGATGCATGCATCTGCCGGAATTGTCGTCAGGCTTCCGGTTCTGGCGAAGTTGACGGCAATACACTGATGATCACAGTACTCATAGATGTCACAATCAGTGCATTTAGGCCCGTCTCCTTCCGCTCTGGCATCTTCCTGCCTGAGTTCGAAATAGGCATCCCTCTTTTCCCTGTCCCATTTGTCCCTTACGTTGCCCAGAAGGGTTTTATTCTGTCCACGATCATAAAAGACAAATCTGTGACAGGGATAGATGTCACCTTCAACTGTTACTGCAAGCATTCCACGACCTGCACCGCAGAATCTGAGCACACCGCCGCGATCACGCTGCTTGTCATGAAAATGGTGATCATACATCTTTCTGATTATGGCCTGCCATAAATTGTACCTCGGCATCGGTCCCCTGCCCTTTGCTGCACGTATAAAGTGCGTTGCAAGGGTTTCCTGCTGTTTTCGGAACTCTTCCCATGACTCGGGCTTCCATGGATTATCCAGGTCGGGGTAAAAAGCCACGTTCCAGAAGCCTCTTTCGTGAAAAAATTTCATGTTGTCTACAAAAATATCGACATTCGACTCATTCAGGGTCATTCGTACTCCCGGACGCTTTCGTCCCTGCGTCCTCCTTCTGAGCCTGTTCATGACCCTGACTATCTTTCCGAATGAATTCTGACCTGATGCGGTAGGTCTGTGTATCTGCGATTCCGGCAGACCGTCAAGACTGAGCGACATTCCGAGTCTGATCCGGTCAGCAAGATCCAGATTTTTATCCGAGAGCAGAGTGGCATTGGTAGGAGCACCGAAACTGAGCTTTTTCCGATCGTTCCTGCAGAGTTCCCTGGTAAAAAGGGCAACGTTTTCTACTATGTCCGGCCTGATAAAGGCCTCTCCTCCCCAGTAGCTGATATGAAATTTCTTTGAATCATTATTCTCCATGGCCCAGCGGACGGCATCAAAAGCCATTTCTATATCAATGTCCTTGCCCTTTCGCTGCGTGGTAAAACAGTATTCACACTTAAGATTGCATCGTTCGGTTATGAACAGCTCAAGATGACGTACGGAACGGTCTATCTTTTCACTTTTCTTCTTCTTACCCATTTTTCCCGGTATCCTCGGAGCTGTTCATCCTGTCCACAGCGTCATCAACCGATGCGGCCACGGCCCATATTATGCGTTCAATCTCCACTTCTTCCTTTTCGTCGGTCGTAATCTCCTCCTCGGAAAGTTTATCCTCGATACGTCGTTCCAGTTCCTCAATAAGCCCCTTACGGTGAGGATCCTTTACCAGAGACATTACAGCCCTTATTATGTATTCTCTCTGCGCCGGTGTTAGCCTGTCTTCCATGTTTACCTCTTCAGTTCCTTTGACTTTGATTTCAGCTTTTTTATGCTGATCCAGGCTGCACCTGTACCTCGCCGTTTATATATTAGTGCACCCTGGTTCAGATAACCTTCAAATTATATTTACAAACTGCCAATAACGATTTCCGGTTTCTTAATTTATCATTAAATTCCAGATACTTACCGATTCAGGCCCCGCAATGCCCCAGATCCGCTACAGACTCGGCACAGGGATTATGAACAATCCCCTTCTCAGTAATAATAGCTGATATCAGGCCGGCTGGGGTAATATCAAAGGCCGGATAACGTGTTTTCACGCCCTCGGGGGCAATTCTGCTGCCACCCACTATAGTAATCTCGTCAGCACCTCTTTCTTCGATCGGTATCTGGCTTCCATTTTTCAGGGAAAAATCAAAAGTTGAGAGCGGAGCTGCCACGTAGAATGGAATATCATGATACTTTGCGATTACGGCAACGCTGTAAGTACCTATTTTATTTGCAACATCCCCGTTCGCAGCTATCCGGTCCGCTCCAACGACCACCAGGTCCACTTCTCCCTGTGCCATCAGGTGCCCGGCCATATTGTCCGTAATCACGGTAACATCAATATTGTCTTTCATCAGTTCCCAGGCCGTAAGACGCGCTCCCTGCAGAAACGGCCTGGTTTCATCCGCAATAACCCTGACCTGCTTGCCCTGCTCCACGGCTCCGCGTACAACACCAAGTGCAGTGCCGTATCCAGCCGTTGCCAGGGCACCTGCATTGCAATGGGTGAGAATACAGGCTTTTTCGGGAACGAGCTTCGCACCTGCTCTTCCCATTGCCATGCATGATTCAAGATCCTCGTCCCTTATTTTCTCCGCCTCCCTGAGAAGGGCGGCTCTTATTTCATCAGCAGGCTTTCCATGCATTCGCCTGACCATGTCAGCCTGACGCTCAAGAGCCCACAGGAGGTTTCTGGCCGTAGGTCGCGCTTCATTCAATATCCTGAGATCCCTTTGGAGGCCTGCGGTAAATCCGTCCATATCGTCCGGCCATTTATGGCTGGCCAAGGCCGTACCGAAAGCTGCAGCGACACCGATGGCAGGAGCTCCCCTAACAACAAGATCCTTTATGGCTCCAGCAACTTCTTCGACACTTCCGTAAGTGTTGTATATCTCCTTTTCTGGAAGCAGGCGCTGGTCCAGCATGGTAACATGTCCCTGTTTCCAGCCCACAACCTCAAAATTCATTATCGACCTCCATTGTCCTTTTTTTTGCCTTTTCACACTCTGAAAAGGTAGAATTATGAATATGACACACAGAGAATATTGGCAATGTATCAGTGAAATAAAAACACTTACCAGTGAACTGTTAAAGGCCTGGGATCGTTTTGATTCAAGGATGAAAAACATACACACCCACCTTGCAAAATCAAAAATCATCCTAAGGGAAGCCGACGACCAGAAGAAAAAATCAGAATCGCTTATAAATCGAATCAGACAGAAGGAAAACAGAAGCCCGGCCTGATACCTCAACAAGCTTCTTGCACCGGCTACAATCAACAGTCATGATCCGATTGTCATGAATTCACCGGTAAAAATTGAACAATGGGCAGGAAAGTGGGGACTGCTCCTGGCTGCCATGGGTATGGCCATCGGCACGGGCAATATCTGGAGATTCCCGAGGGTAGCCGCACAGAACGGTGGTGGGTCCTTTTTAATCGCGTGGATCCTCTGCCTTTTCACCTGGTCCATACCCCTGCTGATTGTCGAGCTGGCATCCGGTAGAAAAACCCGCAGAGGCGTGATAGGCGCCTTTTCGTCTCTTCTGGGCACAGGCAACTCGTGGATGGGAGGTTTCGTGGCCTTCTGCACGATCGCCATCATGTTTTATTATTCTGTGGTTACCGGCTGGTGTTTCTACTATCTGGCATCATCCGTTTTCAGGTCTTCCTCCGTGCTTTTCGTCCCGTCCCGGTCCTGGAATGAATTCGTCAACGGGCATTGGCCCGTAATCTGTCACATCGCGGCAGCACTGCTGTGCGGGACCATAGTTTCTTTCGGCGTGGTCAGGGGAATCGAAAAAATAAACAAGATCCTCATCCCTCTGCTGGCACTTCTGCTCGTGGCGGCGGCCGCCAGGGCCGTAACACTGCCGGGATCCGCAGTCGGACTTGAATATCTTTTCTTTCCCAGACTCGATAAACTGATGGAGCCGGCTACCTGGCTCGAGGGTCTGAGCCAGTCTGCATGGTCTACGGGTGCGGGCTGGGGACTGCTTCTGACATACGCGGTTTATGCGCGCAAAGAACAGGACATCGTTTCAGGCGCATACATAACGGGCTTCGGCAATAATGCAGCTTCAATCCTGGCTAGTCTGGTTGTAATACCCACGATCTTCGCACTTGCCCCTCTCCATGAAGCTCTCGATGTGGTCAGGGAGGGAAATACGGGCCTCAGTTTTATCTGGATCCCGAGACTTTTCGCCCGTCTTCCCGGAAGCGGCGTATTTATAGTAATTTTCTTCCTTGCCCTGAGTTCGGCCGCACTGTCTTCGCTTATCTCCATGATGGAAATGAGCACACGCCTCGTCATAGACACGGGCATCGGAAGAAAGTCCTCGGTAGTTGTGTGCACTGCGGGTCTTGTAATCTTCGGGCTGCCTTCGGCACTCAGCATCGGCTTTCTGGATAACCAGGACTGGGTATGGGGTCTCGGCCTCATTATTTCGGGCATACTTTTCAGCATAATGGTCATAAGGATCGGTGCCGCAAAGTTTGCGCAGAAAATCGTAAACATGGAACAGCCAAGCAGAGGAATGAAAGTGGGCAGGTTTTTCGTTTTTGCAATAAGTGTACTGATACCAATCCAGGGAGCTGTTCTTCTGGTCTGGTGGCTCTACCGGGCGGCTACCGAGTACGATCCTGACGCATGGTGGCATCCCTTTCACACTTTTTCGGTCGGCACATGCCTGATGCAGTGGGGACTCGTGCTCGCATCGCTCATACTCGTCAATAAGTTGGTCAATATCCGCAAAAATAGAAAAGCCGGCCCGGCCTGACATCGTCAGTCAGTATCTTTATCGCGGGTCTTGCTTAAAACAGCCCGGATTCCATCTCTCGCTTTTTCGTTGTCGGGATATAACTCGAGAACCTTGTTGAAATATTGCCGGGCCCTGTCGTGATCTCCCAGGCTGTAAAGCGCATATCCCTTGTTGATATTCGCATGCAGATCGAGAGGGTCCTTTTCCAGTACTTTGTCAAAAAGCATCATGGCCTCTTTGTGCTTTCCCTCCAGATCCAGAACAACACCCAGTGAAATCTGCGCAAGAGGATAATCGGGCTTAAGAGCAATCGCCTTCTGAAGCCATTTTTTCGCATCCCTTTTTCCATCCAGCATCTGGAACCTTCCGAGACTACAATATGCGTCAGCATTGAATTCGACCGGCATCCTGCCCACATTCCAGTTGCAGAACACTGCCGCAAGCAATAGAGCGACCGTACAAATTCCGGCGGCTTTCCATTTTTTCTCCAGAAACATCCGGTACGTGCATCCAGCTCCATACACGGCCATTATTATGAGAAAAGGAATGATGTTCATTCTATACCGGGCGCTTACGAAAAATAGAAGAATTACTAACAGGTGCGACAATATAAAAAGAACCATCGGATAGCTGCGTTTTCCCCTTTTGATTGCCACCAGAGACATCCCCAGCAGCGCCAGTGGAAAAAGAACGCCGTATGGAAATGCAATAAATTTCTTCCAGACAAGAACCGACATCAACTTTGAATACCCGCGGTAGGGATAAATGGCCTGGTTGCGCATTATCTCATTACCGTTTGAAAAAAGAAAAAACTTGTATCCCAGGAGCCTGATATACGACAGCGGATCATCTCTGATAATTTCCAGTCCCTTTTTATAAAAGAAATCGGATCTCTGTTTCGGCCTGAGATACCCTTCCCTGTCCGGTTCCCCCACCAGTTTTATCCATTCTTCCCCCGGACGTATTGCAACTTTTTGCTCATAGTCGGCGCCTGTACCCAGATAGAAATTTATTCCTCCGTTGTAGCTTACAAAAACGGTGTCGCCCTGCAGATAGTTCCTGACCGTAACCGGTGTAATAACTATCAGGATACCAGCTGCGAAGACGAGCCCCCGTACTACCGGGTATTTCCAGTCCGTAATTTTTCCATCACGACGGAATTTCCAGGCCGAATAAATAACCACAACGGCTGCAAACGGAAGAACAACGACCATTGTAATCGCACTCATACCCAGAATGACACCGCAGACGAGAGCCCTGATTACGGACGGGCGCTTCAAAAAACCGTCAAGCACATAAACGAAAAGCAGGTTCAGAAAAACTATCAGCACCGGCGACAGGAGTTCGGATTCAAAGAATATCATAGTACCGTAAACGGCCATACAGAACCCTGCCGCCAGCCCCATCCTTCTGTTGAACAGAGTGAGGGCGAGTCGATATGTCAGGAATACGTTAATAATGCCCAGGATGCTCTGGGCAAGACGTGCCCAGGTTATGCTGATTCCGAACATTGAATAAATAATCCCGAGAAACAGCGGATACAGCGGGGGCTGGAAAAAGGGCCCGGGATACAGCTCATTGCCCATTACAAAATTCGATGCGATTTTATGGTAGTTATATGCATCAACAATGGGATAGTGGAAGAATGGATTATCAACCATTTCCATCAGGAAAATAATTCTTGTCACCAGAGCGACAGTAAAAAGACCGAACAGCCACAACCAGAGCCTATGAGTATCACCCGATTTCATTATCACCCGTAATAATCAACCTGAGCAGGATAAATATCTCATTCCCCTGCGCATTCGCCCAGTCTTTCCCTGATATATTCAAGGGGCAGGGCCAGTTCCATGGAAAAGGATCCTTCATCCGGGTCTATGCGCGCAAAGTCCAGAAACTCTGCAAGATCTTCCTGCCCTTGTGCCCTTGCCTTCATCCTTGCCAGGGAAAGCGCCCCGCCCAGTGACGTGGCCACGTCCTGGGTCATTTGGAGCTGCTGTCCGGACATGTCCGCGACCAGGGCCACGTCTTCAGTGGCATCCACGTGAAATCCTATACTGTCAACAGCCTGACTGAACCTGGCCGCCATGTCGTCGTCAGTGTCAGGGAAAAAGTTGAGCGCATCCTCCACGGCTATCCTGCCGTATATCTGGCCATAAGTATCTTCCGGCTCAAAAACTGAGCCCCCGTATTCCTCCCGTCCTTCCAGAAGATCGATGACCTTTCTGGAACTTTCTTCATCCTGAGTCCTTATGAGTATCTCGTTGTTCCAGACGGCGTATGACTCTGCTGCCCTGCCACCATCGCCGCCTCCGGGCGTTCTGTGTATTACGCCAGAATCGCCGTAGTCTTCAGATTTGTATTCGTCAAAGATATTTTCCCACCTTGCCGCTTCAAAATCCCCCTCCAGCAGCATCATGTCACCGGTCACCGCCGCTCTTTCCAGGTTCCCAAAAGGATCAATGCCCGTCTCCTCCTTCAACCTGTCCAGATCCTGCACAGACTCTTCCGGCATGCAGTTGATGAGCATCCTGACCACCGGAGATCCGGCTAGTTCCGCTGTCTCGAATATTAGCATTGTATCGTTCTGTGCTGAAGCGGATAGAGCCACCAGCATGGGATCGTACACTGCATTCTGACTGCCTTCCTGCATTTCATCCGATCTTCCGTCAACCATCCGGAGCATCATTTGTCTCTGTCTCGACTTCATCCTCCGGTATTCATCCGGATTCAGCCTTCTGGGAAAACTGATCTGTTTCTCCGTGTTCTCAAGCGCTTTTCTTTCGGACGACATGAGCCATGTCGCCGCTGCAAACATAAGCACGGCCAGCGCAATCCATATGACGTTTTTTTTCTTCATCAGAAATCCTTTTTATCAAAACCCAGAATTCCGACAACGAGCGCGGCTGAGCCGAAAAGGATATGACCTGCAATCAGGCGCAGAAATTCCAGCCAGTCCGTGTAAGCAGAATAGTCCAGGTTCATTGCAAAAGTACTCAGCTTCACGATTCTGGGAAAAGGTGCTATCAGAATCTCAAAAATCCAGCGGCCGGTCCCGGGCTGGAACATTCCCGCCATTTCTGCTCGGTAACTGGCCATGACCCCAAAGGATATGATCAATCCTCCCACCGCTCCGGACACCGCGCCGCTGCGGAAAAACACGGCCACCGCAAGCATTGGCCCGTAAACTGCGCAGAAGGCGGCAACGGCCAGAAGACCCGTGACAACGGGGGCACATGTCCAGTAGCCCGTCTTGATTCCCAGAATAATCGTAAATCCCCCGGCTGCGTATATGCATCCAAGCAGTACGAGAACGAGAACACCGCAAAACATCCCGGTAAGAAGTTCCCATCTTTTTACGGGCAGCGAAAGCGTGTGTTCAATCCTTCCCGGAGACAGGAGCACGGGTGCAAAATCAGCCGTTATAAAAGCGCCCAGGATCAGGCATGAATAAAACAGAAGCCCGCCTGCAGCCTGAAAAAGCGGTTTCAGCTCGACATCAACCGCCCTTATGTCCGAACCCATGTCCCGGCCGAAAAACTTGCTCGCTGCAAGGGCCCCGTCGACCACGTCAAGCCTGAGAAAAAATGCCAGCGTCAGGAGCATTAGTGTGATTAACACGCCTACGGCAACAATCCACTTACGTGCGACTGCTTCCTTTAACAGATCGAACGCGGCAAAGGATATTCTCTTTTCGAGTAGGCTGGAGGCTCCCATGGCCTTAGGTTGAGGTTTGTTTTCTCTGTTTCCGCCTGGTTTCCCGGCGGTGCCACGATATTTCATCCGTTCCATGGTTGTCCTCCAACCCCTCTCAGAAC
>Ga0272442_10000848_pt1 | contig 47678 bp, 42 predicted proteins | sample SSMForm2O_FD_200262 | JGI IMG/M metagenome (GOLD analysis project Ga0272442, IMG submission 200262) | Marine sediment archaeal communities from Little Sippewissett salt marsh, Falmouth, MA, United States - SSM-Form-2O | ecosystem: Environmental > Aquatic > Marine > Wetlands > Sediment ... | reverse complement strand
GCACACCGATTCACACTGCATACACTTGGGACAGTTGTACATGCTTTCCAGCATGAGGGGTGTGACCTCTTCCCCTTCGAAGACCTTCACGGCTGTCTGCAGCCGGTGCATGGGTGAAAACATCTCCTCGCCCGTAATGCGGTATGTCGGACAATGATCCATGCATACACCGCACTCTGTGCATGCTTGTGCCTGGTCAATAACCCGACGTCCCCGTGTCGTTCTGCGGTCGTCTAATCCTGTCCTGCGTTCTTGAGAATCTTTCATAGTAGTATCCTTTTCGTTTACGGGTATGCAATATCCGGACGGAAAATTGCATATACTATTTGTAATATCAGCATATTAAGTTGAGAATATGCCTGACAGTAAATCAATAATGTGGACGCGTTCCGTAATATAGAATTATTACAGGATGTCATGCGTGCCACGCCGTTAAAATCTTTTTTCAAATATATATGCACCTTGCGATGGAACCACTCTCGAAAATACGCCACTTGAATCTTACGGCAACAGGGTTTTGCAAATGAGGGTTCAGGATTATCTCGAGGCATTCGTATGGTTGTAACTTGATGGCTACCCCACAGTACCGTATCTCTTGCAGGTATTCAAAAAAGATAAATGCGTCTGCACCAAAAGAGGGCTTCTCGAAACGGCATAAAAACGCCGTATTGCGGAGACGGACAACCCTCAAGGTCGCAAATAATTGCGGTATGTCTTCACAGGCTTGCAAGAAATACCGGCAAGGTAGGACCGAATCGGAATACCGATGCAGGACTGCTCCCGGCCGTTGAAAGGTGATTGATTGATGCAACACTTCATTGCGCTAAGACAATTACGGACGGGTGCCACGGTGACGGACCAAGATGCAAAACAAACTACAAAGCGCTATGGGATATGGTGATGGCGCACAGCCTATTAAAGAACAGAAACAATTACATCCACCTGCAAAAACTTAGCCGGAAATTACTGACAGAGATCAAAAATTTTACGGCGGAGCCCATCACATTGAGACTGCTGATAATCTATTCCGGTGAATATCGTTTTCGCCTTTTAAATATATCCTCCTGAAAAGATGCATTCTTGACAAACAAGCTAAACTTTGAAAATGGTGCAGCTTCAGGACGCAAGGGCAATTCCACGTGAATCCTTGTGCAAAAGACAAGTGTTATTGAGAACGAACTATTTTTTCACATTGAAGCTATCTTTACAAAATGCGCAGGTTATTGTCCGCGAGTCTGTGCGAGAAATAATGTTCCCCGAGCGCCGTTCTCGCAATATGAATACCGAAAGGACAGCGGGGCTACGAGATTCCGCATCTGAGAAATACTCGCGCCCCGCCATCATCTTAGTTCATGGAAGTACTCAGGCTATTTATTAAATTCATAAAGAAGGATCCTATTGGGATCTACTCTATTAAGTGCCGCCAGTTCTGCCTCAGTCGGAGGATCACATACCGGCACGTCGGTTTCGTCGATTTCCCAGGCCGTATTTTCCTTAACTTCCTCGACACTGGAATAGGGGAAGATGCACTCTAATTTCAGCAGTTTTTCTCCCGGAGGTTTACGGAATATACACAATGGTGTAATTAACGTCATCTGTCTGTCTTCGGCCGCCGTCGTGGTCGCAAATTTGACATGCTCAACCATCGTCCGCGTGTTGTGTGCGCACTTCCAAATGATTGTCCTCGGACAACAGGGCACGACACTGGCGGTGCCGGCACCGCCGGGTCCTCGAAGCTTCGGATGATCGTAGTCCGGTCCTCCGACGACGGACATGGCGATTCTCCCGGTTTTATCTATCTGCAGGCAGGAGAGGAATGCGATATGCGCTTTGCCTCCCGCGAAGAGATCGAAAATGTCGTCCAGGCCAAAGGTCGCAACACTGCCGGTGTAGGTGTTTTCAGTGAGTGTGGATGCACTGTAGGGCGGTCGTGACCAGTCATGGTCCAATCCATCACTTAAAGTCATATAGGTGAATTCGTAGCCCAGTGCCTTGGCCGCTTTCATCAACACCATCGGTGTCGGTGATGCAAGGCCGTGGAATATGTTATCGCCTTCCTGTATTTCACGAATGCAGGCTGAAGCAAACATTTCCTCTCTGCCATAATCTTTGCCGTATTCCATGGTTACAGCCTCCCTTCTAACATTTTGGCCGCGAACTGAGGCACTTGGTCATTTTTAACCGCCGCCAGGTATTGCTTATGCAGATCCCAGTCCACAGTCAGGTATTCTGGATAGCAGATGCCATGTTTTGCGCCACCGGGCAATTCTACCACGGCTTCAACCATCATATGAGGAACTGTAGTAAGTTTAGGCTCTTCCTGCATTCGATACGTTCCGACAATCCGCTCGGTGGTAATAATGACCTTTTTCGCCGCGCGGGACATAAGCCAGTCCTGATACGCGGGACCAAGTATACGCGCATTACCGTAAATGTCAGCTTCCTGGACATGAATTAATGCATAATCAGGAACCAATGATCGCACACATACAACCTTTTTACCCGTCCACGGACATTCCATAATGTGATAAAAATCAGGATTCTGTTCCAATAGGTCACTGCCCCACATTCCCGCCACAGGCTGGAACGGTACTCCATATGCTCCCCCACGGAGAGCTGCGATCTGAGCAGTTCAGGAGCCTTCGACAGCTCTGGCAGGACCGTCATCCTGCATCGATTTACGCATTCCCGGCGCCAGGCCCGCTTCGTTTTCCAACCCGAAAAATCCGAAATAGGCTGTATCGGCCTGATTGGTCGCGAAGAGACAATCAGCCGAAAGGCCAGGCGCCGCGCCGCACACTTTAAGTTCTTTGACCGATCTTAGGGTCAAAGCCATCGAAAACAACGCCGGATTCCTGTGCATGGCATTGCCGCTCATCGCCAGCAGCATTCCGTCCTGTATCAGATCTACTGCTTTTGACAGCGACGTCACTTTTTCTTTCATCGTTCAGTTCTCCTTTTGTTAGAAAAATAACTTGTGTTGCCTCAGCCATACGGCGTGTAACGTTTCATTTACAGTGTCCCGTATGGCTTCTTGCAACTCAGTCATGAGAATGTTCGCCTCATGCTCGATTCATCCCGGTACAGGGTACTGCCCGTGACGGAGACCGGACGACGTCCAACCCCAATTTTCACCCTCATACCAGGATCTTTCCTGTTGTGCAAAAAAGTTATTACTTCCGCAGAAAGCCTGTCGTGTCGACTTCTCTGAGATTCCTTAATTCTTCCTCAGTGGGCTCCGGAATCATTTTTACATCGGGCGAAACCTTCAGATCCCATCCGGTATTCTCTAAGATTTCTTCCACGGATGAGAAGCTCATATAGGCATCCAGATAAAATTCCTTGGTTACCGGGTCGGGTCTTAAGATCCCCAGGTTGGTAATGATCGCAGTAGGACCGCCGCCTGGGAACCCGAATTTCTCTCGAGAATCACCACCACTCAGATATCCCGGTGACGAGATATAGTCTACTTTTTCTGCAAATCTTTTCTTCTGATGGGATACCATGATAAGATATCCTTTGCACCCGGTCGCAATTTCATTGGCTCCGCCACTGCCATTCAACCTTGTTTTGGGAAGGGTATATTCACCCACCTTCCATGGTTGCGTATCTTCCGCCCATATGCCCGTTGTATTGACATTGCCGAATTTATCAATCTGGGCAGCGCCAATTACCGCATTATCTGCTCTACCCGATGCAACAAGCATGCCCAGTGCATCAATGGCGTTGGTAAAGCTGGTCGCATTCGCTGAAATGCGATTGCATTCGATGCCCCAGGGAAGACCTCCTACCGGAGTTGATCCATAAATCCCACCTTCAGTAAACGCTATCATATTAGGAGCATGATTTTTCTTGGCAAAGAAGCCAGCCAACATACTGAGACCCACACCGAATATGGCCAATTGACCATCTTTAAATTCTCTTCCTGTGGCGATTGCCATCATTTCATTTTTTGTGTAATCCATCTTTTTACCTCCCCTCCATAAGTTCCATTATTTCCGCATCGCTCTTAATCCATTTGCGGTATGGATCCATCAGAAATGCCGTAGCAGTCTCGCATATTTTATCTATGCTGTCTTTCCCGATCACCTCGCGATATTCTTCGATAGTCTTGTAACTCTTGACATATTTTTCAACATATTCCTGAGTGCCTTCTTCGTCTTTCAACATCTTATTCATCATGTACATATGTGGTTCATCGCTGTCATAAACCCCGGTTGAGCATTGAGGCCACACTCCCAACGGCCAGTACACAACCGCATCGACGACGAGGTCAGGGATTCGAACCAGATTCGGAAATTGTCGCATGCAGTCAGTATCGACGATAAAGTCAGCCTGTAAAACCACCTTCTTGGAAGCGCGGGACAATTCAAAACGGCTCCACTCCGTTCCCAGCATAATCGCATTACCCCGTGTGTCCGCCATAGTTACATGAATCGCAGCCATATCAGGCTGAATGCACTTAAAGGCTCCGCAGGTTTTACCGGTGAAAGGATCTGTGATTTCCGGCATTTTTTTGACGTTTGGGTAAGCCTGCGTGTCATCGGCAGAAGCCCATTGCTGGTCGCAACCGGTGTTCATAAACATAGGAATGAAAGGCCAATTAAGTGCGCCACCCATCACCCTTAGTGGGATGGCACCATTGGAATAATCTTCCAGCACGGTCTTGCCGGTTTCGACAGCCCTTCTCAGGCCATTCGCAAAACCATAAACTTCAAGTCCGGAGAATCCCACCTCCATTCTGGCCATTCCACCAACAGCAGCCAGAAGATTACTTCCCTGAGTGTTGCAATTGGATATACAGTTAATGTCTTTTACGCCCTGTCTGACCATTTCTCTAAAGAATTCAATACAATCCGAACCAACCGGCAATGCTCCACCATGGGCAAAGGTCATGCCGTCCCATGTATACTTTTTAACGGCTTCTTCCATTGAGATAAGTTTGTTAGTCATACGTAATACCTCCTGTTTGGCATTTGTCTCCTTGGCATTAAGCTCAACTTACGGTTGAGATTTATTGACAAAAACTTTGTACTTTGACAGAGTCGCGAAATAAAAACCTCTTTTAAAAGTACATTAACAAAAGCCTGTGCCGTTTTTCCCAGAACGCACCTATGTTACAAACGCGATCTGCTGCCAGAGAAAGGGTACGGTATCAGGCTTCAACGAACGATATATAGCGCAGTTCTTCACTACAGACATAGAAACAATCACCGAAGGTGCGATGATCGATGTTCAGACGACACCGGTAGGCCAGAAACATAAAGCGCATGAGCACGGTGGCGGGCGGAGCGATCAAGAATCAAAATCGTGCCGTCTGCTCTTGTGTGCCACCCTTCGATCTTTTCTACCACCTTGACCTGTCGGGGTCTTTTCACGGGTGTTGTTCCTCTCATATCAAGCCTTTGGATTTCAGCAGGGGAAAAGGGCTGACAAGTAATCTCTTCAAGCCCAACTGTGAGGCCTTATACCCAAAAGCCAATCCCATTAATTGGGTAAAATATATTATTGGCAAATTGTATTTGACGCCCAGCTCAGCCTCTATGGTCTGCTGGCGGGTATCCAGATTTGTTTGGCACATGGGACAGGCCACCACGATGGCTTCGGCACCTTCCCTCCGCGCGGATTCCAACACCTGACTGCCAAGATCAACCACCACCGCCGTTTCAGAGGCGGCATAACCTCCTCCACAACATTCCGCTTTATGTGACCAGTCGACCGTTTCCGCTCCGAGGGCCCTGAGAATAAGGTCCATCGACATCGGTTGTTCGGGGTCGTCAAATTCGGTAATGTGGCGTGGCCTCGTTAAGAGGCAGCCGTAATAGGCGGCCAGTTTCATGTTCTTAAGCGGTTTTACGACTTTTGCCGCGATCGCCTCTGTACCTTTTGCCTCTATCAAGTATTGTACCGGGTTTGAAACCTCCGGTTCTACGGGGGCAGGGGCTTCAATAAGGTTTTCTACCTTCCCCGCAAGACTTTTATTGTTTCTGAGTTCATAAGATGCCGTTTTAAGCCGGCTGTAACATCCGGCACAGGGCGCCATGACCTGACTTAATTGCATATCACGGGCTATTGCCAGATTACGGGCGCTTAAACTCACCGACAGTTCATGATTCAGGCTATGTGCTGCAGTCGCTCCGCAGCAATTCCAGTCTAATATTTCCTTCAGATTTATACCAAGATGGTTGTATACCAACCGTGTTGATATATCATATTCACGGGCGAGACCGTGTAAAGAACACCCAGGGAAATAGGCAACATTCATTTCTCCACCTCCCCCCTTTTGTGCGGTACATCTTCGAATAAACGGTGCACCTGTTTTAAATGCTTTACTTTCGGAGAGAAAGGACTTAACTTGCCTTTGAAGAACATCTGTCGTCCAATATCGGCATCTTTGAAATACTGACCGGTTTTGAAGTTAAACTTCATCATCATCGTCATTTCTGCGACCCGGCCGATTTTACGTACCGAATCCAGCATCAGCTCATTAAACAGTTCCACTTTATCCCGGGTAGGTTCAATCCCCCGCTTGTACGCTTTCTCCCTTAAATAATCCATAATACGAGGAATATTAATATGAGCAGGACACCGATCGACACAAAGATGACAGGAGACACAAGTCCACAAACAATCCATGCTCAGTAAGGTTTCCTCGTCTCCCATTTTTATTAATTGCACGATCTTCCGAGGAGTATAGTCAAAGATATGCGCGTTTGAACATCCACCGGAACACTTTCCGCATTCTATGCATTGTTCAATATCAACATCGCACTCTTCCAATATCTCTCTCTTCAGCGAATCGTCAATATTATCCAGTTTTATGGTTTTGTGAAATTCAGTAGAAAGCATTTACTTTCCTCCCACATTCGCCTGGCGAAACCGGGCATTTACTTCTGTCGCAGCATCAGCACCTTGATATTGTGCCTCCGGGGTTTCAACTGCTTCAAGATTCTCCTGGTTGAACAGGGCGATTACTTCGGCTGCAACGGCAGCACCCTGATATTGTGCCCCCAGGGTTTCAACCGCAAACCCACATGCGCCGGCAAAAAATACCTTGTCACCTGCCTTCCCCGGGTTTTTGGAATCGTACTGCAGAAAACCGTAGCTATCGGTATTTGCCCCAAAAATCTCGGCCAATTTTATGGTTCCTTTGCTGGGAACAATGGCGGCAGCCAAAACGATCATATCTGCCGTCACCTCAATGGGGATACCCATTAACGTATCCTCGGCTCTTATGAGAAGCCGTCCGTTTTCGGGTATTACTTTGGCCGGGCGACCTCGTACATAGCGTACGTGCTTGTTTTCGATAACATCACGGACAAACTCTTCATATTCTCTGCCGGCTGCGCGATAGTCCATATAAAACACATAACATTTAGCATCGGGAAAGAAGTCCTTCACCAGTCCTGCCTGTTTCGCAGTGTACATACAGCAGATTTTGGAACAATAGGGGTACCCCTTGGAAGGGTCACGGGACCCCACACATTTGAAAAAGGCCACGGTCTTGGGAGGTTCCGTGTTATCTTCACCCGAATCCCATTCCCGTAGCTTTTCTTCGAATTCCAGTGATGTCAGAACGTTCGGGTATGTTCCATACCCGTATTCGCCGTACAGAGTTGCGTCAAAAAGTTCAAAGCCTGTCGCCAGCACGACGGAATCAACCTCTATCTTCTCCGTGCTGCCGTCGCTATGCTTGACATTAACCAGAAACATATCATTCTTGCGTTGCGCTGAATCCACCAGCGTTTCGGTCATTACTTTAACCGAAGGTAATTTTTCCAATTCCTGCAGTTTATAATCCACCAATTCCTCAGGGTTTTCCCATCGTGGGAAACTACTGTAAAGTTGGCGCAGGGTTCCTCCCAGCACAGCTTCTTTTTCAACCAGAACTACATTATATCCCGCCTGGCCGATTTTTATGGCAGCTTCCAGGCCGGCCGGCCCCCCGCCGATTACCAGGGCTTTTTTTGCTTTGTCATTCATCCCCTATTTCTCCTTTCTCCAGTCCCAGTTTTGTCAATATTCCATCCATGGGGGTAGTATTTGCATTAAATCCCAGTTTCCAAAGAGGTACTCCCAGCGCTAAAGCAATTAATTGTCCGAGATCGATAACCGGGATATCGTACGGACCAAACCCTCTCTTGTTTAAATTGGGTTGTTCACGGTCGAGAGCGACGTTGCAGCCGGGGCAGGTCGTGGTCATAAGCTCTACCCCATCTTCTTTGGCGCTGTCGAATTTTTTGGACAGTTGAGGCTGGACCACGCTTTCCTTGTGGGTGAATCCTCGTCCCACCGCATATCCGCAGCACATCCTTCGGTGTTTATAGAAAACGGGGGTCGCACCAAGGGCTTCGTAAATTTCTTCATGGAAGGTGGGTAAATCACCTTCATCCAGGATGTTGTATTGTTGCGCGAGATAGTGACACCCATAGTGAGCTGCAACCCTCAGACCCGTTAGCGGGCGCACAACCTTTTCCTTTATTTTATCGAGTAAGAGATAATATAACTCCTGGACATGAAGTATCTTCGTCTTTTCCTCGTATTTATAACCCCACTGTGAAATCAAATCATTGGCCTGTTTCATATAATCGGGGTGAGTGTGCAAAACATGTGCAAGCTCCCTTATATATGCGTAACACCCGTTACAGAATACATATGTGTCCAGACCGTATCTCTGTTCTACCATCCCCAGATTGCGGGCGGTTACCGCCAGTGCCGGCTCGGGCGTAAACCCGGAACATGTCAGAATATATCCGGCACAGCAGCTTTGATCAGGGTCACTGACTATTTCAACGCCAAGAATTTTCAGCACTTCTTTAATGGCATTTTCCGTTCCCGGGTATTCCATGCTTCCGGTACAACTTCGAAAGAGGAATATTTTCTCGGGGACTTCCGCGATTTGTTCTTGAGGTGTAATTACCCTTCTTGCCACACTCATTTAGATACCTCCCCTCTTGAAAGAATTTTGCCTTTCAAAAAGCTGAAGGTTACAGGCTTCTCTTCAAGCGTTTCCAGATTTTCCATCCAGGCTAAGGCCCCGGTCAATTCAAATATACGCCTGAATTCCTTTTTGGCTCTGTCTGATACTTCGGGCCAGGGTTCAACGCCGATACTTGTCCGGAGTTTCCGTATTTTCTCGATGCCGTATTTGCCCGGGACAAATGTGAGCCCGGCATCGAGTGCCCTATGGGCGTATTTGTTAATCGGAACAACATATTTAAGTCCATAACCTTCTTCAAGGGCCATATAGCGCAGTTGCATCATCAGGAAGGGATAATGAATATCAACCGGACAGACCCTGTAACAATTGGCACACCACAGACAGCGCCAAATCTCCTCGCTGTCCAGCAGCCTTTTTACTCTGCCTTGTAAAATTTCGTTAACTATTTGCCGGGGATTATAAGAAGGATTTAAGGCTGCTACCGGACAGTTGCCTGCACACTTTCCGCACTGCAGACACTCGCTCAGATTTTCAACGATTCCATAGCGATCCACTTTCTTATAGAGATCCCGATCCCAATCTTTATCTCGTTCTCTACCCACTTTCTCATGTCCTTTTTAAAATATTTTACCCGAAGCCATCACCGAAAATAGAGTTCCAGCGTTATTGCAAGGGGTGTATTCGATTTTGATGCACCCCTTGATGAAAAAGCTTCTTAAACGCCATAATAATAATGAAAGAACGTAACTCCGCTGGTGGATTGGGGTTTTAAGTAGCACTTGAATTTTATGTTGAACTTGCTTACCTTACCAACGTCTATCTCTGATATCTAATCCAGGTCCCTACGCAACCTTCATGCCAAATCAATCACCAGTGGTTCTTGACATCGATGTTCCCGGTTATTTAATGCAAAATCCAGCATAATTTACGAAATGATGTATCTTAACTATCAGCAATTAATGAAAAATAAAAAGCCTCGCATAAATGTGCCTTAAATCAACCACGTCATGAACAGGTGGTGTGAAAGGACGAACACGGTGTCAGTTTCTTAGAATAGTGTCCCAGAAGCTGACACCTCACGAGAGATTTCTGATTACGGAAAAGCCGGGTGTCAGTTTCTTAGAATAGTGTCTCAAAAACTGACACCTTATTTTTTATACCTTGTATCGCGCCAACAGCATCGAGCCTTTTTCGCACAACAAGGAAGACATCCTCGGCGATACTACACTATGGTGTACGTAACTCAATAAGTGCCGTTGCAGGGTTAAATTTCGGGCGGATATATTTGAAATATTCACATGCCTTTTTTCGCAGGGTTTAGAGAAAACTCTTCCAATGTGATGATTATTACAGGATTGGCACAGAACCTGCTACAAGATGTGGTCGAGATATATAGCGAAAGTTCTATTAAATTAACAGCCGAGGGTTTTACCTTCGGGTACTTGGGCTCACTGCCAATGCCAAGGGTTTTAATGCAGTAAATATAAATAATTTTAAAAAGGAGAAGTACATGCAAATTACTACAACTCATTTGGCGATCGCAGGATTGGCGATCTGGGGGTTCGGATTTTTAGTTGTAAGTCGTTTCCTCCAGAAAGTTTATCTTAAATACAAACCCGGCAGAAAGGTGCCAGCAATCGAATTGCGGGATGACGTGGATTTTTATCCGGCCCATCCGACAACACTGTTCGGTGATCACTGGGCGTCGATAGCCGGCGGTGCTCCTTTGGCAGGAGGCGCAGCTGGTGCAATGTGGGGTTTCCTGCCCGCGTTTCTGTATATCACCGTAGGCAACATACTCTTGGGTTCACCCCATGACTATGCGACGATGCATATTTCGATGCGCAAAAAAGGGAAGACCATCGGTGGCCTTATACAAGAGCTCATCAGTGAAAGGGCCGGGAAAATGGGTGTGTTTATCGGTTGGTTCACTATTGGGGCTTTTATGGCTGTTTTTTTGACAGCATTAGCCAAAGTTTTCTCCGCGACACCGCAATTGACGCTGCCGACGTTGGCCTTCACCGCTAGCGGGCTCATCATGGGGTTTTTGATTTACCGTTTTGGCTGGCCGGTTCTTTATGCTAGTCTTGTCGGAGTAACCATTGTAGCTATATTCATTTTCTTGGGTTACCAATACCCGATAACCTGGTCGTTTTATACCTGGATTATTATCTTTACGATTTATCCAGTAATATCAGCCTGCCTCCCGGCATGGATGTTAGTCGAACCAAGGAACTTTCTCAATTTTATATTTATGTCTGCGGGTGTGATTATTCTAGTCGTAGGCGCCCTTTTCGGGAGTCTCCCGGTTATGTTGCCGGCACTCATCGCCGTGACCGCCAAGGGGCCTGTGTGGCCGATGTTGTTCTTGGCTATATCGTGCGGTGCCTTGACGGGGATGCATTCTTTCTGGACCACGGGATATACTTCACGACGAGTACCTGATGAGAAATTTGTACGCCTCATAGGCTACGGTGGTCTGGTATTGGAAGGACTGACGGCATTTGTCGCGTTGGCCTCTGCTGCTGTCCTGCCTTTAGCGGTCTATACGGAATTTATCGGTAAGGGGTGGATCTTTATTCTTCAGAATGGCTATGCCGAAATTGCCGGGAAGGTATTTCCTTTCATTTCCCATCACGGATGGTTGGTATGGGGTGGATTGATCGGCAGCGTATTCATGATAACAACGCTGGAATCCGGTGCTCGGAATATGAGAGTATTTTTAATTGAGCTTTACGGAATGTTGTATAAACCGGTTAGCGCCAAGTATTCCACCGCTTCCAAGTGGTTTGCGGCATCATTTTCCATGGGTTGTTGTTTAGCCCTGGCACTTTCCGGCGCTTGGTTCTATATATGGGTACTTTTCCCCGCCTTGTCGAGTTTACTGGCGTTAATGTCATTCATGACGATTATCACCTGGCTTAGGCTTGTCGGCAGACCGACAGGGTACTGGTGGGCGGCGCTCATTTTTACCACCTTTGTCATAGCGATACCGGGTGCAAGTTATCTCAGTTACACCTATGTCGTGAAAGGAATGTATCATCTGTGCTGGATACCGGCAATTGCCCTTGTGCTGACGGCGTTCTTCTACGTCGACTTCTTCAAGAGGAGAAGTTCCATGACGGAGAAGGAGATCGCGTTGGCTACGGCGGAGGAAGAAGGGGAAGAGCCGGCCACTCCGCGTGATCGGAAGGTCGGTATGGCCCCGGCGAAATAAGAAGCGGGATTAGAAAAAGCAAGCAGGTTGAGTAACGCCCCCCTATTCAGGGGCATAAATAAAACACAGCAGGTGATGTGACCGGGAAGAGTTTTCATTCCCGGTCGCATCACCACGTATGCCAAACACGAGAGAGCAAGAACATTCACCACGAAGGTTTAATTTTATTAATGAAGTCGGGATGAATACGTGTTATAAAATTTGAAATCAAACAATGTGAGCACCTGCATTGGCAGACGGAAAGCAAAAAGAAGGTCCCAATCGGAATCGCGCTGTATAGTTTATTCTATGAAGACGCACAGAAAATATTATGTTCCCGCCTTTCAAAGGGACCATGGCAAAGGGGCTATACCTGTTATCGGATTTAGCTCACGCGTTGATTGAAAAAAGTAAGATTGGAGGTATATTAATCATGGCAGATACAAATTTGACATTGGTTCAAAAACTTTTTCTTGAGGCCTTAAAAGAAGGCACAAAAGATTCGGCCGAGCTCACCCGAATAGTGCGCGATAGACTTAATGAAATGAAAGACGGGGGGGCCGCACCGGGAATGTCGGGAAGAGCTCAGGCAGTGTTGCAGGAGCTTGAACGGGAAGGGTATATTGCCAAAGTGAAGGGCGGCAAATTATTCGGCGCCAAAAAATTCGAGTTGACTGAAAAAGGCAAACAGGTAGTTGCCTAGGATGGTGCGATAACCATGCGGCAAGCGGAACTGGCGGGCCTTGCTAATCATCTATGCAGGCTGGAAAAGGATCTGTCCAAGATTCAGGCGTTTCGGAGGAAGGGGTGTGCGGTTGAGAGTTCGCTTGGTGATATTTACTGTGACCTTAGAGGCCTCGGGGACTACCTGAAAAAATTTCAAGCGGAAAAGAATGTTGAAGCAGATGAAGAATTAGCTCACATAACTGAAAGGCATAAAAATCTGCTCGCAAAGTTTGACGCTGTTACAAGTGAAGCCAAATTACAGGATGAGGGTATGGTTGTTGCGAGCAAAAGTACCCTCCCTGATTTCTTTTACCGTATTACGAGTCGCTACCGAGGTATATGGAAATTCTTTGAAGCAATAACGACTGTATTCGGAGTCGGAATAGTCGCGTTTACTATAATAATTCTAACCTATTTCTTTGCCTTCGGAAACATTCCATTCTTTCACCTTAATGAAGGAGGAATCTTTGGAATAAATGGTCTTGGATTTGTAGTCGGTATCATCGTGGGCTTATGTGTTCATGAATTTGCACACTGCATTGTGCTGGCTAATAACGGGATCAAAATTAAACGGGTAGGGCTGGTGGCAGGTTTCATTGTCGGGGGGCTTATAGATGCGGATGAAAATACTTTTTCCCAAAAAGACCCTCGGGTACACTTAAGGTTTAACGCAGCGAGTATCGGTACCAATGCCTTGGTTGCAGTGGTGCTGGGTTTTATTGGACTTTTAACATCTTCCGAACTATTGATGTGCCTCGCGTTGGGCGATTTGTTTTTCGGGATTATTAACTCTTTCCCAATTCGACCGCTTGACGGCGGCTGGGTATACGAGGATTTAATCAATATGTATCTTGCTGACAAAAAAATAAAAAATATTTTTTTGTCAGCAAGAATTGGTTTTTTAATACTCTGGGTTGTCCTTTTTACACATTACGTTCTTGCGCACCACTCATAGGGATTCCCGGACCAAGAAACACGCAAAGACGGCGTGTGTTTCCGAAATTTTTACTAATCCCTCAATTCCTTGATTTCGAACAAATTGCCGTCAAAATCCTTGATGAAGAGCAGCGTTGAATCACCTCTCTCGAGACAGTTTACTTCCAGACCGTTTTCCTTGCACATACGTGCGAATTCGTTTCTGTTCTTGATTTCAAGGCACATGTGAACGTAGGGAATGGCGCAGTCCGGATTGGTGTCCGTCACGAATACTTCGATGGCCATCGTTTCATTGCCATAGAGTATGATCTCGCATTCGGCATCGGTATTGAAGATCTTCTGCACCATTTCGCGCGACAGAATCGATGTCTTGATCGTGGGCAGACCGAGCAGCGCGCCGTAGAAACGGTCCGCGTGGTCCCTGGTTCGGCAGACGACGGCAACATGATGCTGCTTCATCGTGATATGGGTCGATTTTTTACGGGACAGCTTCACAATGATCTTCTCGATTGCCCCCATGACCTCATCGACGGTATCGACAGCCATGAAATCTTGACCATCATCCAGTTCAAAATGGGGGTTCTTGAGGCCGATAACCGGGACACCGCTTTTCAGGGCGATGGCAATTTCCGACAGAGTGCCTGCACTGCCGCTCAGTGCTACGAGGACATGCGGGGTCTTGGCATTGATTATATTGCGTGCATCGTACATCCCCGTGTAGATCGGAATGTCGACATATTCATTGGGGTAACCTTCCAGGGGCAGTTTCTTTTCGCTCGGCAGGACGGCGACAACAAGTCCGCCGGCGTGATGAGCTCCCTCGGATGCGGCTCTCATGACGCCGCCTCCGCCCCCCGTGAGAAGCACATACTCCCGTTTGGCAATTTCTTTTCCCAGGGTATAGGCATCCTTTATGGCAGGTGAGTCGTTGCGGTGACTTCCCATGACTCCTATAATGTAAGGCCTACGTGTGACAGTAATATGGGACATGGCGATATTACATCCTTTCCATTGGAAATGCTGTACCATCATTGGCCGGCAGGGTTTTCGCGTACCACCGCGACGAGGATTTAATTCCTGTTCTGAATGCCAATATCAAAGATACGCCTCCAATCTGTTTATCCTGAAATCAAGCAGTATATCAATAAATTGTGAATTTTCAACAGGATTGTTGTGCATGCCGAACAGATGGGTGGTACAGGAGCAGTCGGAGCATCCGAATCCGGGTATCTGCCAGTCGGAGATGTTACCGAGTGTTCGGGCAATTTCGTGTTCCAGCGGTGTTTGCGTGCGTATGGGCAGTGCCGTGCAGCGATCGGCCCGATCCCGCAGATAATCTATATGCCAGAAGAAGGTTTTTCTCTTTCGCAGATGTCGCTCAATACGTTTTTGCAGGTTGGTCCTGGCCGAGCCGACATAGAGATAGTATCCTTTCCGGAAAGTGACGGGGCCCAGCTTACCGATGGTAATCCGTATCTCGTCGGGCACATGAAGAATCAGAATGTAGCTGCCGCTGTCCTGTGCCTCGCGGCCGATAAGTTCCCATGGGATGGCGACCTCGTGAATATCCGACCCCGGACTGAGATTCCTTTCCCATTTGACGGCAATGGCTTTGAAGGTGAGGGTATTTCTCAATTCGTAAAAGGTACGTGCGAAGGCGATGTCCGTATGGTAATCGGGAAGAAAATAGTGTGCATGCGGCCAGTGGATCAGAAACATGACGCCGCATTTCGATCCGCGTTCTGCCAGGGTGGCCAGTTCCAGCAGATGGCGTCTGCCGCGTTCGGTCACGGCATCGGGAAACATGGCAATGGTAGTACCGAAAAGGGTGCAGGATTTCACTTCAAGGAAAAAGGGTTTCTTGCTTTGCTCCAGGAGAAAGTCGAAGCGGCTGTGACCGACCGTTGCCTCCGGTTTGACGATGACGGCATCTTCCAGGTCGGGGATTTTTTTGTGTTCAAGAAGCCATTGTACGACTGCATTGCTTTTCTGCGTATGCAGAAGCACCCACTCGCCATCCCGCTCGACGGCGACGACGGTATAGCGGGTTTTCCGTCCTGACTTGTTGTGATTCTCGGACACATAGAGGCGCGCCCCCGGCAGCAGAAGTTCCCACAGTCGTCCCGGGTTTGGCAGATGGGCAGGCGTCACGATGCCGTTCACCCCGCATTCGACGAGAAATCTGTTAGGGCGCCGGATGAACGTGCCGGGCCTGATCGTCGGGAAAAGCGTCAACCCGGCATGTGAACGGGTATGCATTCTCTTTCAGTCCTTCCTCCCCCAGGGCAGGCATGACTTCTCATGGCGTTATCTTGTGGTGAACCCCTAAACCAACTGAGGGTCGTCCCGTATGCACCGAGTCTGTCCCTGTGTGTGACCCTTGACTGACAGACGGTATCACGACCGTCCGGATTGTTTAGGTTTCGGTTAACCCTTCGGTGAAGGCGGGTGCAGCAAGTTGTTCTTTATCTTATCGTGAATAAGTTGCGCTGCGACAGTACTTCCCGCGACGCCCACGCGGACACCCACCGTAGTAATATCCTTTTCTTTGTAGTTGACGGTGATACGTATTTCCTCCTCGTACAGGAGGGCTTCCAGGGTCCCCTTGGAGATTTTTTTGTCTAGCAGAATATTGGTGACTTGCATGTCTGTGAGGGCCCTGTTGCATGCGGTCCACACCCGCTCAAACGATGTGTGATAGTGTGTGCGCAGGACCCCATCGGTGTAAAAGAAACTTCCTGACTGAATACCCATCGTCGAGTCTCCGACTTTTAACGCCGTGTTGCAGCCGAAAATTCCCACGAGGCATGTGCAGATTAACAATCCGCAGAAAAATCGCTTCAGCATCGGATTCCTCCTATACGGTGTATGTATGTCGATATCAGCTCCATAGCGAAACTTTTCAAACATGTCCCAGTGTAAAGTGTCGGCAGTGAAGTTTCAAGTGAAAACTGCCGGGACAGCCGGAATGCGATCGCGATAGACGTGCGTGAAGGACCGCGCCACGATCGGGTATGTATGGACCGCCACGTTACATTAGAAAGAATCGAATATACAGGGCCTGCAGGACCGCCCACCCGAGAATGCCGACCGTCAGTACCATGCAGGCGACCGAGAGGCCTCTGTGCAGCAGGTTCTCGCGGATTTTTTCGTGGTAGCCGAGGAAAAATCCGGTGGCGATGCCAGTCATCAGGCCGCCACCGTGAGCCCAGTTGTTGATTCCCGGCACCATAAAACCGAAGAGTACAAGTCCGATCACCCATCCCATGGTCTGCCTGAATATCGCTTCGCCGTAAAAGCCACCCCTACTTTTCCCGTAGAATAAGATAGCCCCGATAAGTCCGCACACACTGGCGGAGGCGCCGATGGTGAAGGGAACCCCGGCAATATACGAGAGCAGAAACCCGATGATACCCGTGACCGTATATATGATGAAGAACCGGTGCAGGCCGTATTCGGAGATTACAAAGGGGGCCAGTTGCCTGAGTGCGATCATGTTGAAGAGGATGTGCAGTATGCCACCGTGCAGGTAAGATGCCGACACCAATGACCACCAGCGGTGAAACTGGTCGATAGGCAAGGTTCCCGTGGCACCTAACAGGAGGAGGCTCCTGCTGCCGGGAGAGAGGAATGTCAGGGGATTGGCCGAAAGACCGATGGACGTGGGATTCAGGATAATGGACACGATGAAAAGGGCGACGTTGGTGTATATCAGGATTTTGATAATGTCATACGGGTCCCGCAGGGACAAGAGCGAGATCCCTTTTTTCCAGCGGGCACCGGGATTGCTCAAGCCACAATAGGGACAGCGAGGTTCATCCATGCTGATAAGTTTTCTGCAATTGGGACACAGCATGGAATTTTTATCTAAGCGGGCCATTATGCTACCTCTCGAAACATACCCATGGTGTTGTATAACACGGGTATTGGAGTTTAAAATTCAAGGAATCTCATCATCAGCGGGATCGCAACGAACGTGCCGATGGCACTCCCCAGGTTTACAAAAACGACGAGCAGCAGAATCCGGGTGATTTTGTTACGCCAGAAGCCGCGCACCGTGCCGATGTCGTCCCGCAGGTCCATGAAATCCTTTACCTGGGGGCGTCGCATGGTGACCTCGATTAATCCTGCGACCCAGCCGGCCGCAATCATCGGATTGAGTGATGTCAGTGGCGCAGCGGCAATCGATGCAAGGATGGTGAAGGGGTGTGCCAGGACAACAAGGGCGCCGACACCGGCAAGAATCCCGTTGACTGCAACCCACCATTTTACCATGTTCATACTGGCTGCAACCCCGGAGTGAAAGAAGCCGGCGACGATGATGCCGATCACGGCAGCCGTAATTCCCCAGCCCAGCGATTTTCCGATAATGCCCTTGGCAGGGATATCGGTCAGACCGGCAAGATCGATGTCCGTGTCGAGGTGGGTCAGGATGCCCGGCACATGGCCGGCGCCGACGACGGCCACGATTCTGGGACCCTCGGCGTGAAGGATCGAATGGGCCAGGTATCTGTCACGCTCATCGATAAGGATCTTCTTGACTTCGGGCACTTTTCGGCCGAAGGTGTTGAGCGCCATTTCCAGGGCATCGTGCTCCTTTAATTTTTCAATCTCTTCTTCCGTAATGTCATCCGAAAGAATAAAAGAAAACAGCATTTCGCCGAAGAGGCGGATTTTGGTCCAGAACTTCATGGATCGCCAGGTACGGAGCATGGTCGTGCGAATTTCGCGATCGGCGAGCACAACTTGTGCCCCCGTTTCCTTGGCCTTCGCGACTGCCCGGCGCATCTCTTCGCCGGGGCTGATGCCGAATTTTTCGGCCAGCCTTTTCTGGAACGAGGCCATGATAAGCTGTGCCAGGAGCTGGGCGGTGCGTTTTTCTTTAATGATTTTGACTATATCGGTCTTTTCCCAGTTTTCACGCTGTGTCATTGCTTCATAGCGCGATTGACACAACTCGACACACACGTTATCGGGTTGTTCTTCTTCAATGACGCGTTCGACCAGCTCTGCGCTTTCCCGTGAGACGTGAGCAGTGCCAATGAGGATGATTTCTTTGTTATCGATGGTAATGCGAGTGATGTTTTTGTCTTCCATATCCTCTCTTTCGGTTCGGAGGTGATGCTAAGTACCAGTATTTACGCGAATTGTAAAGAAAAATACGTGTTCATACCATGACACCCGTTGAGGCTGCGGTCCGAACATGCTATACATGGTTAAAACTCCATACGTAATGTAATGACGATGCACGCACATGTCAAAAAAGGCGATATTATAGAGCTCCCCATTCATACCGTTGCATTCGGTGGCGACGGCATCGGACGGATCGATAACCTGGTGGTGTTCGTTCCCTTCGCCGTAGGCGGAGATCGTGTGCGGGTCAAGGTAACAGAGGTCAAAAAGCGGTTTTTAAAAGGATCGATACTTACGATACTTCGGCAGGCTCCGGAACGGGCGACACCGCGCTGCCCTTATTATTATCGATGCGGGGGATGCCAGTACCAGCATATCACGTACGAGCACGAACTGGCCCTCAAGCAAATCCAGGTGTATGATTCTTTCACGCGAATCGGTAAAATTCCGGAACCCCCGGTCGAGCCCATCCTCGCATCCCCACATGCCTATAATTATCGGGGCAAGGCAGAGTTTCACCTGCATTACGATGAAGCGGGAGTGGCACATATCGGTTTCATGGATGTGAAGGGGAGGGCCGTAGTGGATGTAGACCGTTGCGAGATTGTGGCTGAGTCAATCAATGATGCGTACGGTCGTTTTCGGGCGCCATTGCCGTCCCCAAAAGGCAGCCGGACGGAGAAACGCGTCATATTCTGGTCTGCCATTGATGAAAACCTGCCTGATAATGAAGGACCTCCGTTTACATTTGCAACGATTCTGCGCCAGGTAGCGGATGTGAGTATGCGTGTTCCGTATGGAGGATTTTTTCAGGCGAACACCGCTATGGTGAAGACCCTCGTCGATCGGGTTGTCGAGATGGCGGGTGTGTCGTCCGCGGATGTCGTGCTCGACTGCTATTGCGGGTCCGGTCTTTTTACGCTTTTCCTGGCCCGCAGAGCCGGCCACGTGCTCGGCATCGAGGTCGACGGTCGGGCTGTCGAGTGTGCGCGGTTCAACCTGCAGCGCTACGATCTTCCGAATACAGATGTATATAAAGGAAAAGCGGAGGATGTCTTTGCAAAGCATGTACTCTCACCCCGCACGATACATACTGTCTTGCTCGATCCGCCGAGGACGGGCTGTGAGCGACGGCTTCTTGACGGAATCATTGCCGCTGCGCCGGGAAAAGTTGTCTACATATCCTGTAATCCCACCACTCAGGCCCGGGACATACGCTACCTGGTCGACCGGGGTTTTGCGCTTCAGCTGCTCCAGCCGGTCGATATGTTTCCCCGGACAAAACATATCGAGGTGATCGCTCTCCTCGGCACATGTACATGACGGCAGGCAGAGGCCTTGCATTAATGCTTTACAAGTAGAAACGCCATCCATTATAAGTAAAAGCATATACCACAAATATGATGCGCCGGGAGTGCGCACGAAAGGATAAAGGTCAATGGCAATAATACCGAAAGATGCGGCAACCGTTATTTTGTTGAGGGATATGCCGGATTCTTCCGGCTTCGAAGTCCTGATGGTATTGCGCCATCCCGACAACGAGTTTGTCCCGAGTGCGTATGTCTTTCCCGGCGGATGCCTGGAAGACGATGATTTTTCTCCGGGGATCGAGAGGTTCTGCACCGGTGTCGATCAGGCGAAAGCCCGCAGACTTATGGATGCCATGTCCCGGCCTGAAAAGGCGATCGGGGCATGGGTTGGAGTGATACGGGAAACGTTCGAAGAGGTCGGCCTCCTGTTGGCATATCGGGAGGACGGGTCGCCCCTGTCGTTTGATTCCGACGTGGTGACGGAACGGTTTGATGCCCATCGGCGCCTTCTCTTCGAAGGGAAACGTTCCTTGCAGAAAATACTTGCCGACGAAAGGCTTACCCTGGCCGCCGACAAACTCCACTATTTCTCTCACTGGATCACCCCTGAATATCTGCCCCTCCGGTACGATGTGCGATTTTTTGTCGCCAAGGCTCCTGCAGGGCAGAGCGCACTGCACGATGGTGTCGAGCTTACACGGCATGTCTGGATTACCCCGCAGGAGGCCCTTGCACTGTTTAAAAAATGCAAGTGTAATATGGTGCTTCCAACACTGATGACCATGTATGACCTCGCGTCTTTCGATTCGGCCGACGAGGTGATTCGGTCGACGAAGAAAAAAAACGTGTCGGGTATCCTCACAAAAATGATCGAAGAAGATGACGAAATTGTCGAATACATGCCCGATGGCAGGGCCTTCAGAGGCATGCCGCCATCGGTATAGTGTATCCGGCGTCTACCATAAATTAAGACCACAATCTACAAGGGGAGGGTACGAGTATGGAACTGCGTGAGTTGTTCAGCCTGGATGGAAAAGTCGCCCTTATCACCGGAGGAGGACGCGGAATCGGAAAATTCATCGCCACCGGCCTTGCGGAAGCGGGAGCGGACCTTGTCATCACATCACGAAAACTGAAAAATCTTGAATCAACGGCAGAGGAACTTAAAGATACGTTCGGTGTCTCCGTGCTGCCTGTCGCGTGTGATATTGCCCGCGAGGAGGAGATTGACACATTGATCGAGGTCGCGACGGAAAAATTTCCCCGTATTGATGTCCTTGTCAATAATGCGGGGGCGACCTGGGGGGCACCGACGCTGGAGTTTCCGCTTGAAAAGTGGGATCAGCTTTTCAATACGAATGTCCGGGGCGTGTGGATCCTGACGCAAAAGATCGCCGCCATCATGAAGGAACAGGGCGGCGGAAATATTATCAACATTTCATCGATAATGGCGTTCCGAGGGTCCGAAGAACGAGTGCATCCGGCCGTTCCGTATAATTCGACCAAGGCCGCCATTAATGCCCTCACCATGAATCTGGCAGCGAAACTTGCACAATACAAAATCAGGGTCAATGCCATTGCCCCCGGCTTTTTCCGCACCGATATGATGGCCTACATCGAAACACCGGGATTTGAAAAAGCCTATAATGCCATGCTCGGCATGATTCCCCTGAACCGTGTCGGGGATATCGATGATATGAAAGGCATGGCCGTCTTCTTGGCGTCCGATGCGTCGGCCTATATGACGGGGCATGTGCTGGTCAATGACGGGGGATTCCTGGCAAAATAAACGCGATACTCGAGAAGGGGAGGCGGAAGGCCGCCTCTCCTGATACACGCAGGTATGAGGGGGTATAATGCACGCGAAAATGATTCCCTTACGGCTGATATGGTATCTCGCCGGTATATCCGTGCTGCTTTTCATTCTGTCCTGTGTCTCACAAGAGAATGCCTTCCGGGACGAGACGCTTCACGGAAGCAGGCTTCCCGTCCGGGAAGAGGTTGCCATCCTCACAATCCACAGCCTTCGAACGACACCTGCCGTCCTGGCTCCGGGGAAGTCTTCCGAACTGGTGGTCGAATATTCCGTTAATGATCCAGCTGCCGGGATGGTCGCTGTCACGACGCGTGTCCGGTATTGCATATACAAAGGGGCTGTCAGGACATATACATCGACACCGGAGACAATCACGGGAACTCAGGGTGCTGTCATCCAAAAACGCGTCATGATTGCTGCACCCGCAGAACCGGGTGCCTATATGGCCAAGGCATTTGTGTATTACGGTATTATGCGTATCAGTAAAACAGTCGCGTTCACGGTCGAAAACGGACAGTGACGAGTCAGCACGGCGACGGCCTGTCAATCAATTACTGATATCGGCTTATGAGTGCATTCGGGTTGTTCATTTCCTGAGAACAATGATGACGATCCTGTCTTCCAGGATGAGGGGCGTCTCATGGATCTTGTCTCCCAGTATGGCATTTATTTCGGCCGTGATTCCGAAATCGTGGCTGCTGCGCCCGTAGAAGGTGAAAAGATAGTCAAAAAGCTCGTTCCTGTCCGCGAATACCCAGTCGGTCCGGAAGACCTCTTTCTTTTCAGGCCTGAGACTGCATGAGTCAATGGCATGGAGAGCATTATGCATATTCGGCCGTTCGTCGTGGAAGGGGTAGCAGATCTCCTCAACCTCACCATCGAAGGCGGGTTCCAATATAACTGCCTGCCCACCCGGTTTCAGCACCCGGTGGGCTTCACGAAGTGCCCGTTCGCTGTCTTGGTGGTGGAGGGATAGGGTGAAGAGCACGATATCAAATGATCCGTTCTTAAACCCGAGTTCTTCCCCCGAGCCAACCGCAAATTGTACGTCAGGACTGCCGGCCCGGGCCTGCACAAGGTCGTCCAGGCCGAGATCGAGCGCCACGAGGTGCGTCGTTTTACCTGCGAGCATAGACGTGACGCGGCCGTTTCCGCATCCGATTTCGAGAATGCTGCCATTATCAAGATTTGTGTATTGCTCAATTTTCTGCAACGTGACGAGTTGTGTGTCTTGTTCCATGCCTTCTCCATGGGTACCCGTGTTTTCTCACGACATCTCGAATCGGGGATTGTACGTATCGTCCAGAGGGCCGTGCAGCAGTGATTGCCCAGAGGGTACATCATGCCCGGCATTGAGTGCAAGATGTGAATGGTGGTTTTGATTTTATTCGATTGTGAATATTTTTACCGGTTGACGTTTCCCCTTCACTGCGGCAGCAGGCAACTTTTCTGGTATGAAGCGATCATCCAGATGCGCGCGTGTCGTTTCGCTCATAATGATCTCGGTACCGTACTCCTTGTTGAGGCTCTGGAGCCGCGAGGCCAGATTTACCGTATCTCCCACAAGCGCATACGACAGACGTTGTGGACTGCCGATATTGGCTGCCAGAACTTCACCGGTATGGATGCCGATACCGTGGGAAAGGGGCGCATACCCCCTGTCTTTCAAATCCTGATTCAGCATACCCATTCGGTGCTTCATTTCGAGGGCTGCCTGCACCGCCATCACGGGATGGTCGTCCCTGAAAATCGGGGTCCCGAACACGGCTTCAATTTCGTCCCCGATGTACTGTAACACCAACCCGTAGTGATTCTGAATAGCCTCGTCCATCTCCTTGAAGTATTCATTGATTATCTTTACCACTTCTTTAGGGGGTGTTGACTCGACCAGGGGTGTGAAGTTCCTCAGGTCTGCGAACAGTACCGTGACCGCTTTGAGTTCTCCATCCAGGGGCACGCTATCCGATAGGATCTGATCCCGTATTTCGCTCGTGACATAGATGCCGAACTTTTCCTTGATGAAGTCCCGCTCCTTGAGTCCTGCGTTCATTTCATTGATTACGTCACCCGTATAGCCTATCTCATCGTTTGACGTGACCCTCACTTTAGTATCAAACTTACCATCCCTGACATCACTCAATACCCGGATGATTTCCTGGAGAGATCTCGTAAGGTTGCTGCTGATCAGAAATGTAAGCCAGATGCCCACACCGATGAAAATCAAGGCATTGGCATGGATTGTCGCACGCAGCTGCTCAAGTGCCAGGATGGGGTCGAGGCCTGGCGGGATTTTACGCAGCGACAACGAGAGAATACCGAAGAAGGGAATCAGATTACAGGCAAGCAGGAAGGCAATAAGTCGTGTGCGAATCCGAATGTGTATCGTTCGTGGGGTCATATAGAGCCCTCCGTCGGGAAAAAGATAGGGCACGACTCTTTTTTGAAGGACAAATTCAAACACAAAAAATGCAACGGTAATCGTAATCAGGCCGGTGAGGAAGCTCATGAAAAAAGTATGCTGGATATCGGCCGTCTCAGCGCCGGCCGTCCAGAAGATTGCAGAATACGTGAGTGCAGCGAAGAGCCAAATAGCAAAATCCAGCGTGATAAGAAAAAATGGCTCATTCAGCAATCGTTGGTGAACCCTGATTATGAAGTCGTCATGACATTGTTCTTGTCTGAAGAGTGTATTCAGATAGGCCCGTATCGGTTTTTCATAGATTAATGTCAGCATCAGCGGCAACAGGAACGAGATGGGAAGGAAAATTTTATTGATGTTTCGTCCCAGCTCAAAGAGTTCGGGTGAACGGGGTACATAGACTCTGTGAGTCAGGAAAAGGACAATACACACACCTATCAGATTTGAGACAAGGTTTGAAAAGAGCATTGCATTTTTGATCCGGAAAAGCGTGTTTCTGGTCATAGCGTATACTCCTTGACATATTTGTGGTGCCCGGTGGCATGGTGGCGCGACATGTCCACCTGCGGCGTTGTGTTCATCGCCGCGTGTCGTAGTTCAAATGGGACGCATCCGGTCTCAGAAGGTATACCCGATAGAGAAATGGAACCTGCCGGCGCTTTCACCCTCCCGGCGGTCGAGTTTGTGACCGTAAAGAATTCCGATGGGGCCGATGGGGGTGATGTAGCGCAACCCTAGGCCGACGGACGAGCGAAACGAACTCGATCCTGTGTCGTCGGGCGCGTCGGCGACACTGCCTGTGTCGTAAAACGTGGTGAGCTCGAAATTGTAGCCCAGTTCGATGCGGGCCTCAATGCTTCCCAAGAGGGCGGACAAGCCCCCAATCGGTGTGCCGTCGGCGTCGTAACGAAGCAGATTTTCATCGTAACCCCTGACGGTGCTCGTGCCGCCAAGAAAGAAGAGCTGATCCTGCGGGATCTGACCGCCGGACCCGTATGAACTGATATACCCCGCCCTGCCGAGAAACGCGAAGGTAATCCGCTTAAGAGGGGTCGTATAATATCTGAGATCGTACCGGTACTTTATGAAGTCATCGAGAGAGTTCCGCACTCCTTTGGATACATCAAAGGAAAACGAGGTAAAAATCCCTTTCGTGGGACGAATGAAGGAATCCCGCGTGGTATATGAGATGAACGGTGTTACAACGAGGATGCTCCTGGAGTCAAACTCTTCACTATCGGCAGATGGTGCTGCCGAACTGGCGGAATCCCGCAGAAATTGCTCCCGCTGCTCCAACCGGAAGCTGATGCTCGTATTGATGCGGCGGCCCCACAGCCGGGCGAATCCAAGCGACGCGCCATATGATTTTGTTCCGAAATCTTGATTGAACTCTTCCACACGTTCGGTGAAAAGACCGGCAGTTGCGAGCACGTGTGTGCCGAACAGACTGGGTTCCGATATTCCCAGATCGCTTCGGTAGCCGATCTGGCTGACTTCACCACTGATCCAGCCGTATTTGTTCAGCCCGAAGAGGTTCTGGTCTCCTGCTTTGCCCTGGGCGTAAAACCCCCGTTGTGATTCGTACCCGGTGCCCATCTCGATAAAATAGGGTTTCTTTTCTTCAACGTCGACGATGAGGTTGACCGTGTCTTCCCTTTCCTTCAGTCCCAGTGTCTTGAACTTTACATTACTGAAAATGTCCAGATTACGTATGCGTCGCTGGCTCTGGAGCATTTTATTCAGCGAGAAAGGATCTCCCGGTTCCAGTTCCAATTCGTTCAGGATCACTTTCTCCTTCGTGCGGAAATTCCCGGAGCTGTATGCATGCCCCATACTGACGAACGGACCTTTGTTGATTCTGTAGACTATATCCGCCCTGGTTCCATCATCAGTGACTGTTGCGGCCGCCTTGACCTTCACGTGAGGGTACCCTTTTTCGGAGATTGCCTGCGATAGGGCGTTCTCGTCGCTTCGGATCAGGTATCGCCGGAACGGTTCTCCCTCTCGAAGCTTCAGCAGTGTGCGGGCTGACTCTTCGGGAAGAGCGGTGAGTCCTTCGATCGTGAGCGATGAGACAAATGTCCGGGGTCCTTCGCGGATATCAAGACCGATCCCAACGGTGCGTCTGTCGCTGCTCCAGGTGAGGATGTCTGTTATCTCGGTTGTCAGGTAACCTTCCTTGAGATACAGAGACCTGACGGCGTAGATGTCTTCCTCCAGCGTTTCAGGTACGAACGCGCCCGAATGCGGAAAATCCGGCGGCCTTGTCAGAATTTGCTTCAGAATGGCCTCTTCGGCAATTGTTGCATTGCCCGTGACTGTCACGGACTGTACAATAGTGTGCGGTCCCTCTTCGACAATGAATCGTATAGACCGGACCGGTAGAGCGTTCTCCATTGTCTTCGCTTCTTCAGTTTCGATGCGTGTGTTCAGGTATCCGGCGTGCCTGTAACGCTCCTTTATTTTCTTTATGCTTTTTTTCAGCCCCAGGCCGTTCAGGTTGCCATCTTTGAAGAGGACCAGGTCCTTCCGCAGAATGTAATCCTGGAACTCTTCGTTGCCGGTAAAGTTGACGACGTAGCGGGGGCCTTCTGTGATGAAGAGCGAAATGTCGACATCACCGGTGTCGGTGTTTTTCGCAACCGACGGCTGGACGATCGCGTCGGCATAGCCTCGCGCTCTATAATACGCGGTCAGCATTTCCAGGTCTTTTTTGAATGTCTTTTCGATAAAACGACCCGAGCTGCCGGGGCGAAGCGGTGCCCACCATGTCTTCATTTTCCGCTTGAGAGATGCCTGCCCGATTGCCCGGGTTCCCGTGATCTCCATTTTACGGAGCCTGAAATACCGTCCCTTTTTTACGGAGACATGGATGGTGTAATGATAATCTTTTGTGTCCTGCTCAGCGGTAACCGTCACGTGGGGTGCGATAAAGCCCTGGTCTTTGAAAAGGCGGGTCACGGTTTCTTCCTGCCCGGCAACCTTTTCCGGAATGTAGGCATCACCGATGAATATGGTCAGGGTATTAAGAATTTCCCGTTCAAAGAGAGGGTATCCGCCATGAATCTTTACGTTCTTGATACGGCGAAAGGGGGCGAGGGTGAATATGAGTGTCAGTTGTCCCCCGTCTTCCCGTGAATCAACGGAAATTTCACGAAACATTTCGGAAAGCTTCAGGGCATTCACGGACGCAGTGAGCTTTGACGGCGCAAAGCGCTCTCCCTCGTTCACGAATAGCAGATTGCGAACCATTGCAACGAGGTGTGCGGAGTCTTCGCATTCTTCTCCGATGTCGATATATATGGCTGCAATAGTGGGCATGCGGTCAGGTGCAGTGCCCGATCCCATCGGGGCTGCATGCACCTTGCACACTGTCATGCATGCGAGCAGGATGGATATGAGAGCCGGGATGAATATTCGTTTTATCGATCTGGTCTGCATTGTCGTGTGCTCTTTCCTACCGGAATTCAAGCCGGAACTGCAGCTCCCCGCCGAAAACACCCTCTGTATCCTCGAACGCGCTTATGAGTATGTTTTCAAGAAGTTTATACTCTGCAGTGGCACGTTGCACGACCGCGCCTTCCTCTGTCTCCACCGAATACTTCACGGTCATTCGCCGGGATAATTCTTTGCCGATCGTGACCTTGATGCGGTTCGTATCTTCGCTGTCGTCCGTCACCGTTTCGACCTCAAAAATATCGAGGTCGGTTGCTTTCTTGATGTCATCACCGAAGGTCGCGGCAACCATTTCGGCAAGGATCTGCTCCGTAGATTTTGCAGTCCCTCCCTCTCCGGCAATCAGTTCACCTGTCGTCCTGCCGAGAAGCAGGAGCGACAGGATGTCTTCATGCTCTTCGGATGGGTTCGAGGTGAGTTTGAAGGCCATGTGTTCCGGGGTTCCCGAGACCGCGAGCGTGATGAGCCACTGTCGCACCGTCACTTCGCTGACGATATCGAGGGAAGGTTCAATTTTATAGGGATTAACGAAGTCGACAATCCCTTTTTTGATGGTGAAGGTTTTTCTCTGGTAGGTTATGGTGCCCGATTCAACGCTGCCCCGCCCCCTGATGATCGGATTATTGAGGGTCCCCACAATGCGAAAATCAGGATTAATCGCCAGTGCTGCCAGATTGTTGTCGACAATGAACGGATTCCGCCCCTTGATGGAGATGTCGAGGGCCATATTTTTCAGGAGTGGATGGGTGAGTTCCTGTGCGGCGGGAGCTATCCCCCGCTTCTTTTCTCCGATACCCGTGAGCAGGCTCAGGTTTATGTCTTTGTAGTATGTCCCCTCGAGAATCGTGATTTCTCCCACTATCGAGGATTTGTCGGGTATCCCTTCGATCCTGAGGTTCGCATTCAGCAGCATATCGAGGGTATCCTCAACACCGACGGGCAGGGCGGCAGCGCCTGCCGTAATCATGACCCGGGCGGGCTGCATTCCGACCAGCCCGATGGTCCCTCCCAGTTCGAAAGATCCGTCACCCAGCTTGCCGCGGATATTTTCGAGGGTGAGCATGTGGGTCGTCATGCGAATGCTGCCGGATATTCCGCTGAACTTCGAAGTTGAAAGGGCGGGAACTGCGATACCGATGTCCCGGAGAACAATATCGGCGTTGACAAGAGGTTTCTCTATCGTGCCGTTGACACGTGCCCTAAAGAGGGCGCTTCCCGTGATGTCGGAGATGTCATCGCTGAAGAGAGAAATTATATGAAGCGGGATGGTGCCCTCTGCACCGAATGACAGCGATCCGTCCAGCATGCCTGTGCCTGTGAGAGTCACCTGGCCGCTTCCGGGGAAATCGATTGTACAACCGGAAGTGGTGAGCCCTCCATCGCCGACGACAAGACGCATATTGTTTGAATCCATGATTTTTTCATTTTTGTAATAGAGATCGACATGTTCAAGATTCACCTCGGCATGCAGGCCTTTGATGCGGTCTGCGTGTCCCCGGGCTTCGATTGTGCCCGAAAGAGTACCTCCAAGAGCAGATTTCCCCGCCACTGTGAAATACGATGACAGATCGGTACTATCGAAGACGGCGGTTGCGGCGAAGTATCTGTCTTTGAGATTATACGAGGCGTCGAGGTCAAAGTCATGCCTGCAGGTTGCGTGAACGACATGATCCGCAAGGTTTACCGTGGCGGTGAAATCGTCGAATTTTTTTTCCAGAATTCGAATGTCCTTCAGCCTGAATACTCCGGTACCACGGGGGGTGTCGATTCTGCCTTCGCCCTTGATATCAAAGACCGCGACTCCGTCTACCGCACCCTGCGTCCTGGTCGCTTCAATGTTGTGCAGGGAGATACCCCCGGAAGTGAGAGAGAAGCTGTAGGTGTGATCGAGTGAAACCCAGCCGGTACCTTCGAGAAATTCGTCAGGGGTGACAAAAACCCGGACCGGGTCACACAGTATCCGGTGGCCATCCATCGATGTAAATGCCTCTATTTTATCGATCTTCTGGCCTGCAATGATGAAACTGCTGCCTGATACACGGATGCTCCCTGACGGAGCTTGCAGTGTGCCACTAAGATCGGCTGTGAGGGACAACAGCCCCTTCATTTCCGTCGTGAAGTCTTCCAGATCTATGGATCGTCCGTCGATGTGCACTGAAAACTCCGGATCTGCCGGGGCGCGCCCTGTTGCCGGATTGTACACTGCGGCCGATCCTTCTGCACGGAACATCGATCCGCCGTTTGTGATGATACATTCCGGTACTGTAAGCCTGCCCGATTTGTCGAGGTGCGCGGCAAGCCGAACACCGCCGATGCTCACATTCCGCACCCTGATGTTATTTCCTCTGAGTTTGAAATCAAAACGGGGCTGTGTTACCGGACCGTCGATTGTGGCAGCAAGATCGGCGGTCCCGATGACATTGGCAATGCCGAAAGGTGACAGTGACCCGGCGAGGTCGGGGGCAGTGAGATTCACCCTGGCATCGATGGCGTGTGTTGTCGTGTTGAAGGAACCCTCTGCCTCCAGGTTCGTTGCCCCGGCCGTGAGGGTGCATTGTGTAATTTGTGCGGTTCCGCCGGTGAGGGTGGCGCTGCCTTTGAGACTGCAGTCGATAGCCCGTGCGATGCGATTTACGGTGAAACCTTTTGCCTCGGCCCGCAACATGAGTTTGGCCGCGAGGGTATCGAGTGAAATACCCCGGCCGCGCAGGGACGCGATGGAATCAATCTCACCCTGTAAGCCTTTCAGATCCGATCGGAGTGCCTCAGGCTGAATGTTGCGTCCCTCCAGTGACAATTCATACGAGAGGGACTCGAGATGGGTGGTTGCCGACAGAAAGCCCTCGGGAAATGCATCTTTCAGGTCCGCACTTCCTTTCACCGTCACCGATCCGTTCCTTCTCTGCACCCTACTGGGATCGATGGCGAGATGTCTGTCTGCCAACGAACATGCCGCATCGACCCGGTCGATTCTGTTTCCGAACAAAACACCACCCGTATAGGTAAGATGGAGAGACGCATCGGGATTGTTCAGGGGGCCGCGTGCCGTCAGGCGGATCGTTGTGTCTCCTGTCAGGGCACTCGCCGTGTTAAGTGCTTTCCCCAGTTCGGACAGCGACGCCAAGATATCGGCGGTGATATTTACATGGGGTTCCGTGAAGATGTCGTCGGCAGTGCCTGACAGAACAATGCGGACCGGGGTAGTAACGAGGTTTATAGTAAAAGGTTTCACATGACCGTTCTGCATCCGGGCATTCAGCTCTATCCCGTGTATGTCGGTCCGGATGCGCGGCGTGGATATGTGTCCCGCCGGAACGGTGATCTGTATGTTCCCCGATTGTTGCAGGGTATCTGCGCGCAGGGTGAGATCAATCCCCTGTAGTGCGCCGGTCAGGTGGGAATTGCTTTTTTCAAAGTGTACCGCACCCCGGTGGATCCTGCATTCCTCAATGATGATATTCAAAGGCAGTATGAAGGGTGCCCGCTCTTCCGGTTGTACTTTGATGTCTTGTTCTTCGAACACGACTGCGGCAGCAAGGTTGAGGGTGCCTTCTTCATCTGATCTTAGATTCGACCACGGCTTTTCGAGCAGCAGGGATGTCACTGTGAGATTTCCTCTCAGAAGCGGCATCCACTCGATAGCGACATGAAGATGATCAAACCCGGCCAGCGTGACGCCGGCAGAATCTTTTAGCCGCACATGTTTTACGTCCAGGCTGCCCCGCAGGAGAGCGACACGCAGGCTTTCGAATGAAACCGATCCCGGGATTCTTTTGCTTAGTGACTCTTCTATGACCCTATGGGCATGATCGGTGTGGAGATATCCCCACAGCCCTGCAATGACAGCCACCACGAGGGCAATAAACGTTATGCTGCCGATGTAGATTTTTTTTACATACCCTGACATAAGCAATAACCAATATTTGAAATTGACGAAACCATCAAACGTGCATGTATTATACATTACAATACAGAAAATGGTCTTCTAAAATCCGACGAGTGCAGATGACGATCTGATCGCAACGTGAATGACAGTCGATAGGTGGAGATTCCTCTGCAGTGAGCGATACCGGATCATGCATATCGATGGCAGGACCATGAGAGAATTTTTGATGCACAAAAGGACAAAAGACGGTATATAAAAAGTAAAATCAGCATAGGCAGTTACGGTACCTTTGCCGTGTAGAATCGTCGTGCGGACATTTCAAAACGCTGTCCTTTTTTAAGGGGGTACCAATGCATAAGCTAACGCCCGTAGAGCATATCCGCGGATTGTTCGGTACGTTCATTTCGTTCATTCGGACCGATATCTGGCGAGTGCGCCTCAAGCACCTCTCCCGTCCCAAGGCACTGGTTATACGAACGATACGAGTCATGCTGATCGTGTTCAGGGGAATCAATCTTGATAACTGCCATCTGAGAGCGTCGGCGCTTACATTTTATACCCTGCTTTCGATTGTGCCTGTAACTGCCATGGCATTTGCTGTTGCAAAGGGATTTGGATTTCAGAAAATGCTGCATGAGCAGCTGGTGGAGCAGCTTGCCGGGCATGAAGAAATTGTTGAACGGGTGATCTCGTTTTCCCACACTCTGCTTGAAAGTACGAAAGGCGGAGTGATGGCGGGCATCGGTGTGGCGGTGCTCTTGTGGGCGGTTGTGAAGGTGTTGAGTCATATCGAGGACTCGTTCAACGAGATCTGGGAGGTCAAAAAAGCCCGTTCGCTGGGGAGGAAACTCAGCGATTATGTTTCCACCATGATTATCCTGCCCTTTTTCGTGATCATGTCCGGGAGTATCAATGTCCTTATCAACACGCAGGTCAGGACCATTGCAGAAAAAATAGATCTTCTGGCCGCCTTCAGTCCCGTCCTGTTTCGCATGATAGAATTGATGCCCTATGTCCTGATCTGGGTGCTGTTCACCTTCGTGTATATGTTGATGCCGAATACGAGAGTGAGGTTTCGTTCAGCATTCGTGGCCGGCATCGTCGCCGGAACCGTTTACCAGCTTACCCAGTGGATTTACATCAGCTTTCAGGTCGGTGTGGCACGATATAATGCCATATACGGGAGTTTTGCCGCCCTGCCGCTTTTCCTCGTGTGGTTACAACTAAGCTGGCTTATTGTGCTCTTCGGGGCAGAACTGTCATTTGCCCATCAGAATGTCGGGACTTACGAGTTTGAACCGGACAGCAGGTACATCAGTGTATCGGGTTGGAAGCTGATGGCGCTGAATATGACGCATGAGATCGTCATGCGGTTCCATCGGGGGAACCCGCCGCTGACAGCCGCAGAGATTTCAGACACACTCGAGGTGCCGTATCGCCTTGCGCGTCGCATCCTGGATGATTTGGTGACGAGCGGTGTCATCTCCGAGGTTCAGCGGAACGATGAAAAAGAACCGGCATATCAGCCGGCCCTCGATATCAATATATTGACTGTCGGGTATATCATCGATGCCCTGGAGAAAAATGGCATCGGTACCATCCCCGTGGAACGGACGAGAGAACTGGCCATACTGACTGAAACGCTGGATGCATTCCACGATGCCATTGCAGCGTCACCGGCAAACAAGTTACTGAAAGATCTCTGAAAAAGGGCTGCCTGGCAGTTGACCATGGAGTGTTATCGCGGTCCTGGGTCGGCGGCCAGTAGAGTATGGGCAGCAGGTACCTGCCGTATTTGTCACCGACACATGGACTCCTTTTTCATACGGAATTGAAGAGGTTCACTATAACAGGTTTTGCTGTAATTTTTACCGTAATAAATTGGTATTGATTTTTTATTGTACAACTCGTAATTTATTGAGTACGTCAATACATCATCACGTAGCGTATTCTTTCCTTACTTCACGCAGTTGATTCTATATCACCGTTGCCATGAATCATGTCATGAAAAATGAGTCAACGTGACTTTGGGGATTCATTTATGGCCTTGCGAAAGGGGGTGATTAAATGTCGACGGGTACCCTAATCTGGTTCAATTATCAAAAAGGTCAGGGATTCATAGAAAATGATGAAGGGGGTATGGTGATTGTCCATTATAGCGCAATCGAAAAGGAAGATTATTATCGCATGGAAGAAGGTCAGCGTGTAAATTTTGATGTCAAACAAAGCAGGGAACGTGTGTGTGCCTTGAATGTTACTGCCATTCCGCGATAACATGAGCACGTCCGCAGTTATCGGCTACAGTGATATCCTTAACACCAGTCCTGACTATCTCGAAAACATACCCCGTGGCGTTTTCACGCAACGATAAGAAACGTACACTCCGGAACTTAGGAACACCGATACGGCGCGGTACTCGGTTTTATCGCGGAATCGCATGAAATATGGGGGTGACCTTGCGACATTGTCTCTCGTGCACCGAATGGATTCTTGAGGAAAGGAAGATGAAACATGTCAGAAGGCACAGTAGTCTATTATAACAACCAGACAGGTTTTGGAGTGATACAAAAAAGAGAGGGTGGGGGTGTGTTTGTGCATTTCGACTCTGTGCACGAGAGCGGTTTCACAACGTTGTATGAGGGTCAGTGCCTCACATTCGAAATCGTCGAGGATATCACGGGGCGCAAGGCCATAAAGCTGCGATCAACGCCAAGGGCCTCATCCGATGATTAACGCCAATGCACGGGCGGCAGCATTGTTGTGGCGCGAAGCAGGCTATGAGTGTCAGTCCGTGAATGATACACGTTCCTTTCTTTTCTTGAGATCGAGTGCGGTCTTCAAGCCCTTCTGTCTTATGACTTTGAGCTTCATCCTCGTTTCGGTGAGTTTGAAAAAGCGTGTGCCGTATTTTTTGAGAAGTGATCTGTCGATTTCAAAACCCAGCCCCGGTTTTTTCGGCGGTGAGAGCATTCCATTCGCATCGGGGATGATCGGTTCAATGATTCCTTCACGGAATTCCGGCACCCACGAAGGTTCCTCGAGCGGATATTCCAGAGGCAGGCTGTTGCCGTTGTCGGCAAGCAGCATGTTCCAGTTGATGTAAAAGCCAATGCCGTTGGTCCAGGTATGCGGTGAGTATTCTCGTTCAAAGATATGGCAGGCATCAATTACCTTCTTAACCTGCAGGATGCCCCCTGCAAAGGTGGCGTCAGGCTGGTAGAGATGGAAACAGTCTTTTTCGAACATTATTTTGAGTTCATCCCAGCCGTAATTCAATTCAGCCCCGGCAATTTTTACCCGGGAGATCTTTTTAAGTGCAGCGTTGCCATCGTAGTCCCTCGAATCGAGGGGTTCCTCCAGCCAGGAAATGTTGTTGTCGGCGCAGGCCTTGGCGAATTCGGTGGCGCGCGATAAATCCCAGGCGGGAATTTTGTCGACTATTGAAACGAGCCATCCCTGATTGGCATCAACGCCCAGGACCAGCGCATCTCCAATCCCTTTTCGTATAAGTTCAATGTGCCGGATGTCATCCTTAAGCTGCACGTTTTTTACCCTGAGTTTGGCAGTCGTGAATCCCCGTTCTTTCATGGCCAGGAGTTCGTCCACCCTTTCTTCGGGTGTATGCATCTCACCGGTCGAACAGTAGACCGGAACGGGTCGCGCTTTGCCCCCGAGGATTTCATAGACCGGTTTTTCACTGCTCTTGCCGATGATATCCCAGCAGGCCGGTTCGATCCAGAAATTGCGCCATCCCAAGAAACCGGCCTGCTTCAAAAGTGCCTGAATGCCTCCGACATCTGTGGGGTCGGCGCCCAAGAGGTAGCCCCCGATGAGATCCCCCAGACCCGCTCGTTCTCTTCCCATGGCCGCACCGGCCGAGTAACCTTCAAGCCCGCCATCGGTTACAAGTTTTATGAGAGTGAAGGTATTGTGGGTCTGGGGATAGCCGGGGATCCAGGTTGGCCAGAAGGTGTGTGTGAGCGGTACCGAGACATGGTACAATTCAATGGCGGCAATTTTCATGACAATTCCTCCCAGCAGTACGGATGAAAGAGCTGGTGTTTCGTGAATACGCTATGCCCGGATAAATCTACTTCCGGCATAACGCAGTCCCCGGGCCTTATAATGACCGTGACAGTATCCTTTGGGTTGCGTTGCTTAGAATTTCGTCTATCATGGCGTCTTTCCGAACCCACAAGTCAGAGAGCCAAGCCTGCAGGCGCTCACGGTATGCAGGATCATTCCGGTAGTCGCCCGACAGGAGGTCATTCGGAATAACATATTTTTTTACACGCACGACGATGTGTGACACGCGACCGCAGAGAAAATTCCAGAACCTGATTGGTCCTTCCGGATACACAATTGTCACATCGATCAGATTGTTTATTCTGCCGTTCATCGCGTTCAGGGTAAAGGCGAATCCTCCCGCCTTGGGACGCAGAAGGTGGCGGTATGGCGAATGCTGCATGGCGTGCTTGGTCGGGGTAAACCGTGTTCCTTCGGCAAAATTCAATATCGATACGGGCGTGTGTTGAAAGCGTTCGCAGGCCTTCCGCGTGGTTTCAACGTCGAGCCCTCGCTTCTCGGGATGCTTTTTGAGGTAGTTCTTCGAGTAACGCTTCATGAAGGGATAGTCAAGGGCCCACCATGCCGTTCCGAGAATGGGTATCCAGAATAATTCCTGTTTCAGGAAGAATTTAGGGAAAGGGATCTTATCGGCGAAAATCTTCAAAAGAACAATAATATCGGTCCATGACTGGTGGTTGCTGTTGACAAAATACCATTCGTTTGTGTGAAGCTCCGGCAGTTCTGTGACATTCCAGAAAATCTTTTGGGTTAGATCGACCGAGCGCAGGATACCCCATATCCAGGCCTTGACGGTTATCATGAGATAGAGTGCGCATTTCTGCTGCCATGCCGTGAACCGTATGAAAAACTTCGAGAGGGCCAGGATGTAGACCGGGACCGCACAGATGAGAGTTATCAGAACCGCAAGTACAATACACGAGAACGCGAGCATGTATGGAGGGAGAAACGATAGCATTGCTGAAACTCCGCGAGATGCTGTTCATTAACTCTAACAAATTGTATATTATTACCATATGATCGAATAATCAACTACGATGGCGTCGTAAAAGTTTGCCCCCGGGTGTCCCCTTGTGGTTGAGGCAGCTGTATGGCGCTCAATTTGTTCTTGCCGGTTTTCTTTGAATAATAGAGCGCTTTATCGGCGGTATCGATTATTTCCGATTTGTCACCGATCTTACAGCCCGGCGCATACGTGGTGACTCCCAGGCTGACGGTGAGTCTGATCTTCACACCGCCCGCATTAACCTGCATCTTCTCGATTTTGTGGCGTAGCCTTTCCGCCATAACCGATGCACCCTTGATGTCCGTTTCGGGCAAAATGACGGCAAATTCCTCTCCCCCGTAGCGTGCAGCGAAATCGGATTTTCTGATGCTCTCCATGGCCAGCGCACTCAAGGCCCGCAGCACGATATCCCCGGTGAGATGGCCGTAAGTGTCGTTTATTTTTTTGAAATCATCGATGTCAAAGATGATCAGCGAGAATGAAGACTCGTATCGTATTGCCCTGTGCAGCTCTGTATCCATCAGCTGATGAAAATACCTGTGGTTGTAAAGACCGGTCAGATCGTCCCTGAACGCCATGCTCCGCAGTTTATCGTTCGCAACTCTGAGTTCTTCGGCAAGAACTTCGGCATTTTCCTTTGCCTCTTTATACTCCATGACGAGTTGTTCATATGTGAGGTTCAACTTGCCGAGTTCTTCGTTTGCCTCCTGGAGAAGTTCGGAGTAGGGTTTCATACTGCCGGGATCTACATCGAAATATGAAAGCACTTCGATGCTTTCAGACGCTGCGGCATCGATTAACGTTTCGATTGCAGATTCTTCGATGTCATACTCATCTTTCAGGATTGTCTTCAACTCCTGGATCTTTTTGCTACTTGTTCCTCCATGATAGACGGATGAAATCTTGTCGGCAAGGAACAGAATCATCGCAGATATCGCGAATTTTTCAGGCACGTCGCGGTCTTTGTGGTGATAAAGAATCGGCATATAGATCGTCTCCGGGAGCCCCCAGTGCTTCAGCACTTCGCACCCAATTTCCTGGTGGTCGAACCCGAACACCTGTTTCTCAAGCTCCCTGGCAGATGCACCGGTAATCTTTTTCTCGTCGAGAACTTTCATGTAATTATCGGGCATACAAAAATACATCACGGCGATACCGATATCCTGCAGGAGGGCAGTAACAAATGTATCGGCACTTTTGTAATTCATGCGGGTTGCCACGAGCTCCGCACCGACGGCTGCCGTGACGGCTCGTTTCCAGAAAAAATCAAAATTAAAACTGTTCCCTGCAGTGCCCCTCAGCCCGTCTGCGATGACAAAGGAAAGGGCAATATTTTTCAGCACATTGGTGCCCATTATCGACAGGGCAGTCTGAATACTGTCAACCTTGGACGGGAGGGCGTAAAATGCGGAATTCGCAACTTTCAGAATCCTGACGGAGAGGGCGGGGTCGGACTGAATGATACGCGCAAGTTCACCGAATGATGCTTCGTCCTTTTTTACGGCCTCGAGTATGCGCACTGCGATGGCAGGTGGCGACGGTAATCTGACGCCTTTTTCCACGAGTTCTTTTAATATATCCATATTGACTGTCCCATCGTCTTTGAACTACGATACTTTGAGATTATCCGGCGGACATTACAGTGAATTTCTTCATATTCCTGCCGGATATGACGGCCTAAAATGTCACCTTGGGCGCGGTCTTTGCCGTGTCAGGTACTTCGAAGAACGTTGCCTTGCCGAAACCGAATACACCGGCAAAGATATTAGCCGGGAATGTTCTGATCCTGACATTATATGTCTTGACCATCTCATTGTACCGTCTTCTTTCGACGGCGATCCTGTTTTCTGTGCCTGCGAGTTCATCCTGCAGCCTGATGAAATTCTGGTTTGATTTTATATCGGGGTACCGTTCGACGACGAGCAGAAGCCTGCTCAGTGCCCCGGTCAGTTCGTTATTGGCCTTGATCTTTTCCGGAATATTTCCTGCTCCGGCCACTTTTGACCGTGCCTCCGTGACCCCAATAAAGACTTCCTTTTCCTGGCGTGCAAACCCCTTGACGGTTTCCACGAGGTTGGGGATCAGGTCGAACCGGCGCTGCAATTGGTTTTCTACTTGGGCCCATGACGCCTTTACCGATTCGTCAAGGGTGACAAAGGTATTGTACGTACCCTTGACATATGAAAAAATTAAAAGAAAAACGACAATGAACGCAATGATACCGATCACAGCATTTCTCGTACCTTTAGCCATGGAATACCTCCTTGTTTGCAATCTGCTGGTGATATAGGGGTGACGAAATTGCCTGTCAAATCAGATGTTCGTCATATGTCGAGCGTGTCGACAATCTCCCATAGTCTTCTTACTTCCCTGAGATAGGCCTGAAACAATGCCATAAGCTCGGACGCAGAAAAATTACCTTTACCTTCCTTTACGTCCAGACATTGGGTGAAAACAGTATGATCAATGTTGATCGTGTCCGTGACGGTCTCGAGTACTGCTCGTCGCGAGTGTGGCATGTCGATTCCCTTGAGATACAGGAGGCCAGTGAAGATTGAAATAAAGGCAGTGATCGAAGCCGTAATTAATTCTTTAATTTTCTTTGATTTTCCTTCTGTCTCCAGGAATCCTTCGCGCAGGAGTAGAAGTTTTCCCTTCAGTTCCCGTTCGCACTGCAGGCGCAGGTGGTGCATTTCGAACTCAATGTGCTCCAGGACATCTTTTCCAAAGACGAGAATGTAATTAATCTTGATATTCAGAAATTCGAGGGGAAAAGAATCCAATGACGAGCCGATGTATGATTCTGTCATGAACAGGGGTGTTGCCACATTCTTTTTTTTCCATCGCGACACCGTCTCAAAGGTCCGGTGCAGGTGATCGATTGCCGTATCGGACAGGACAATAAGGAAGTTGATATCCGATTTGCCAGGTACATAGTCGGTGCCTGCAGCACTGCCATACAGAATGATGGAAACAAGATCGTCTCCAAATACTTTCTGGTAATCGTCCGTAATCTGGGGAAATATCTCTTTCGGATTTTTTATTATTGCCATTGTTGTTTCTATCCCTTCAGCACATGTGCCATTTGTGGTGATAGCGGTGTAGAAAACGCTGCACCCGTGGGGCGGGTGACATTAAAATCCGCGGCCTGCACCGCCGCCGCCGCTCATTCCACCGCCGAAACCGCCGAAACCACCGCCGAAACCGCCGAAACCACCACCGCCCCCTCTACCACCGGTGAGCATCAGGAGAAGAATCCAGGGAAGCATTGCCCTACCTTGTCGGGTGCCAAGGAGCATGGCGAGAACAATAAAGAAGATAACCAGTGACACGGGACTCGCTCCGGTCCTTTCACGTGTTCGTGGAGCGAGACGTGTTGCCTGGCCTGACAGCGTCACACCCGCATCGCGGGCTATGACTGCGGAAACTGCAGCCATCGCATTACCCAGTCCCTTGCCGTACTCACCTTTTTTCAGGTAAGGCACTGCATACGTATCAAGTATTTCACCAACCAGCCCGTCAGGCAGTATCCCTTCGACACCGTAGCCGGTCTCAATACGTATACGGCGTTCCTTCTGTGCAAGAAAGATCAGAACTCCTTTATCCGTGCCTTTGTGGCCGATGCCCCAGCTTTCATACAGCCTGTTCGCGAACTCTGCCGGGTCCCTGCCCCCAAGGGTCTTGATTGTGACGACAACGACGGCAGTTTCCGTTTTGTCAAGTACTTCACGTGCGAGCGAGGCCATCGCGCGTTCGTACGTAGTGGTGATAACACCGGCAAAATCGTTTACCGCACCCCGAGGACGAGGTACCGCATCGTTCGCATAGGAACAGGGTACACCGAAAACTGAGAAAGCAAAAAGGGCAAAAATCACTATGGCGGTCTTTTTTATCGGCAAAATCATTCTTTCCGTGTACAGAATATTATGATATGAAATAAGTGCTGTATGTACCACAAGCACCGGTAAAATACCATGCCTTTATGTATTGCCGTGATGAATGTGATTTACGCTTGACACACAACAAAAACTGAGATAAATATTGGTGTTTTAATACCACTAGAAAAGGGAGGAAAGTTTTTTGGCCACTCATAAGTCAGCTGAAAAGAGAATAAGACAAACAGAAAAACGGCGAATCAGGAATCGCTCTATCAAGACCCATGTCAAGACCCGCATCAAAGCGGTACTGCAGGCCGTGGAGGAGAAAGACAGAGAAAAATCCCAGGATGCCCTTGTCAGCGCCCGTTCGGTAATTGCCAAAGCATCATCGAAGGGTGTGTTTCACAAAAATAATGCCGCGCGTAAGATTTCGCGATTGACGAGAAAAGTTAACGCGTTGAGTTAGCATCTCACTCGAGTTAAAATCCCGACATAATGTTTCGATATGCCCTTGCCGCCATATCATCGGCGAGTTTGAGAAGGGCATTTTTTCTATTGGTCTCCGTTGCATTCGGATCGGTTTCCACCGTGTAGGCTTCGTTGCCGCTGAAATTGCGATTGGACCATATAATTTCGTTGTCTGCCGTTTTCTTGAAGGTGATGTCGATTGTGAGGTAGGCTTTGTTTTCCTTCGCCACGTCTGTGGCAGTATAGGCTACATGCGATACGGATGACCGCCTGACGGTTCCTGTCAGAAGGGCATCCGCCTTTTGCATGTGCGAGGCGAGAGTGAACCGGCTTCCCTTTCTGAACTGGTTGATAAACGCACTGCGCATATAATTTCCAAGATTCGCCTCATCCGTCTGATTGACAAATGCCGCAACATACACTGTCTTTACTGCGCTGTCTATGTGTTCTCCGCCCGGTGAAAAGTGGTAGCCGCAGCCAACCCCGCCCGTGATGTAGAGAAACGTTACTATCCAAAGCCACGTTCGTTGCATGCCATCAATCCTAATACCACCGGGGTGTCAGCCCGGCGTGCGGCGGCGTCATGACAAAGGCACAAAGGAAGATGCCAATGATCTTCTCTCTGTGCCCTCCACGTTATCCGCCGGTGTGATGCGCAGCTGATGTTATTTGTGTAAAAATTTGCTGCCCTCAGTTACTTGACAACGATATTCACCAGTTTTTTGGGAACATAGATCTCTTTAATGATAGTCTTGCCTTCGGTGAATTTCGTAATTCTCTCGTCCTTTCGGGCGAGTTTCTTGATCGTGTCCTCAGCTTCGTCGGCGCTCACCTCTATCCTGCTGCGCACCTTGCCATTCACCTGAATTGCAATGGTAATTTCTTCTTCGGCTGCCACTGCTTCCTCGAATGACGGCCAGGTAATCTCCGACAGCTGCACGGTGCCGCCGAGTATCTCCCACAGTTCTTCCGTGATATGTGGAACGATGGGATTCAGGAGAATAACGATGCCCTCGATGGCTTCTCGCACGACACTGAGTGCGATGATATCCGAGGCATCGGGGCGCTTTACCTGGTAGAGTACATTCACCAGTTCCATGACGGCACTGATGGCAGTATTGAAATGGAATCTGTCGTCCACATCGGTGGTCACTTTTTTGATGGTCTGGTGGACTTTCTTGCGGAGATTTTTGATGTCTCCCTCGATGGCGGTTGTCCCGTCGAACGGCGCGACGCCTTTTATAACCTCACTGTATTCAAACACAATTCGCCAGACACGGTTAAGAAAACGGAATGACCCCTCAACACCCTGATCACTCCATTCGAGATCTTTTTCGGGCGGGGCGGCAAAGAGACAAAACATCCGTGCCGTGTCAGCGCCATATTTCCGTATGAGGTAATCCGGATCGATGACGTTTTTGAGAGATTTGGACATTTTTTCCGTTTTGCCGATGGTGACTGCCTGGCCGCAATGCACGCACTTGCCGTCCTTTACATCATCGGGGAAGAGATATCCATGGTTTCTGCATCGCATGGTCTCCTTGCAGACCATGCCCTGGGTCAGAAGATTTTTGAACGGTTCGTCGGTGTGAATCACGCCGAAATCTCGCAGCATCTTGGTGTAGAATCGGGCATACAGAAGATGCAGGATGGCGTGTTCAATGCCGCCGATGTATTGATCAACGGGCATCCAGTAATCCAGGGCCTTACTGTCAAGGCCTGGTTTCTCGTCAAAATGGGGGCAGCAGAAGCGGTCGAAATACCAGGATGATTCGACAAACGTATCCATGGTGTCCGTCTCACGCCGGGCCTGACCGCCGCAGTTCGGGCATGTCGTTTCGGCAAAGGATGCAAATTTTGCCAGTGGCGAACCACCCTCTCCGGTCAGTTCGACATTCAGGGGCAGCATGACGGGTAAATCCTTTTCGGGGACCGGTACGGTGCCGCAATTATCGCAGTAGATAACAGGGATTGGCGCCCCCCAATAGCGCTGTCTTGAAATACCCCAGTCCCGCAAGCGGTATTCAATGGTTTTCTTCCCGCGACCCAGAGACTCGAGATATTCGGCAATCGACTCGAGAGCCTTCAGATTTTCCATGCCATTGAACTGGCCCGAATTGATCAGAATCCCCTCATCCACATACGCTTCTTCCATTGTGGCCGCATCAAGCGGATCTTTCGGATTGTCTATGACAACGATGAGTTCGAGACCGTATTTCTGTGCAAATTCAAAGTCACGCTGATCGTGTGTCGGGACGGCCATGACACAACCCGTGCCATAATCGGCGAGGACGAAGTTGGCGGCGTAAATGGGCATTTTCTTTTCCGTGACGGGATTGAGACAATAGGCGTCGAGGAAGATGCCCTCTTTTTCATAATAATCGGATGTCCGCATGAGCTTGTCCTGCTTTTTCACCCGCTCAACATATTCCATGACATCCTTTTCGATGGGTTTGCCCTTGGCCAGTTGCATGACCAGAGGATGTTCCGCCGCAACAAGCATAAACGTGGCACCGAATATTGTATCCTGGCGGGTGGTAAACACTTTGATGACGTCATCCGAATCGGCCATGGGGAATACAATTTCGCACCCGTGGCTTTTCCCGATCCAGTTTTTCTGCATGGTCAGTACGCGTTCGGGCCACCCCGGCAATTTTTCACAGTACTCAAGAAGTTCCTCTACGTACTTCGTAATGCGGAAAAACCATTGTTCCAGGTAGTGCTCATCGACTTCGGACCCGCACCGCCAGCAGAGTCCCGCCTCAACCTGCTCGTTTGCGAGGACGGTTTGACATTTCGGGCACCAGTTGACGGTTGCGCCTTTCTTATACGCTAGGCCGTTTTCATACATCCACAGGAAAAACAGTTGTTCCCACTTATAGTATTTTGCTTCGCAGGTCGAAAGCTCTCTGTCCCAGTCATAGCTGAAACCCATCTTTTTGAGCTGTGCCTTCATGGCATCAATATTTTCGTTTGTCCACGCTGCAGGGGGAACGCCATGCTCTATGGCGGCATTTTCCGCCGGCATGCCGAATGAGTCCCAGCCGATGGGATGCAGTACATTAAATCCTCGCATTTTCTTATAGCGCGCGACAACATCGCCGATCGTGTAATTTCTCACATGCCCCATGTGTATTTTGCCTGAAGGGTAGGGAAACATTTCCAGAAGATAATATTTTTCTTTGTCCGGATCTTCGCTGACGCTAAACGTTTTGTGCTGTTCCCAGTGTGTTTGCCATTTGGTTTCAATGTCGAGCGGGATGTATTTTTTCTCCATGGCTTGCTCCAATACTTAGATTTAATCCGTATCTTACTACCATAAATTTCACGACAATCAAAGTGTGATTATGATTTTTGAGGAATTTTTCCGAGTAGATGCGTGTGCAGTTCACGGTGTCGTCAAGGGTGCCGGGGGGAAACGACAGTGGTGATGCCGCGTACCCGAGGGCTGTCATAACGGGGTCGCAAAAAAAATCGGTGACGGTCGAAAAACCGTCACCGATAAATATGAAGACTGAAAGGTTGTGAAGTCTTTGCAAACCTCCCAGGTTGTCTGCGAGGAATCGGTGGGTGGGAAGGAGGGAAGGGGAACCACCCACCGTTTCTTACCTCAAACTTGGATGATAAAGCAGTATCATCCAGGGGCAGTCAAGATGGAAAGTTTTATGCAGGATGCCTCCTCGCAAGTTCATTTCATTTAACCCCTCCACCGGGTAATAATCACATTCTCTGCACAGGAGGGAAGGGGGGGGACTGCCGGTGAACGGAAAGAAGGGAACATGGGAAAACCATTCACCGGCAGGTACGAGTCGTTAGTAATTTGAATTCAAACCAGTAGTGCAATGTCGTAATAGCAGGTACTTACCTTGACTGTTGATACGACTGTAAGAGAACATGGTGACCTCTCCCTTTAGTAAGTAAGGGTTCGTGGGAAATCAGGAAAATTTCAGTACCTTTCCTGATTTCCCACTGAAAGGATTTGAAAGGAAGAGCTCTCCAGGAAATTGCTACGCAATGACCTGTTTATACTCACAAGAACTGTCTTTTTATAATACACTATTCATGCCATAACGGTCATAAACTGCAATGAAAATTAATAATTTAAATATTTCAATAGGATAAGAGTGCACAGGTTGTGGCGTTTTGTTGAATGAAAATCCCGTATGTCGGCGCGTTGCCCGGTCGCAGTGACATAAAACGACCGAAGGCGAATGTAATGTTCATAAAAAACAATTAGTTAATAATTGTATGTCATAATGGCGTGCTATGTGCCTATGTGGCACGGCACGATAGGATTGCGGGTTTGGCAATGACACAGGGGGAAGGAATTGATGAGTATGGGCACCGAATCACATGCGAGTTGCACGAATGATGAAACGGTGTTGGTGAAAGTGTGACGGAAAAAGCGAAAAGGCGGTATATTTCGCATGTCCTGCAGGGTTTTCGCTTGACGAGAGCATCAGAGACAATCTTGATGAGGGCAGAACCGGTTGAATACATCAGGTACTTTATCAGCAAACTAATAATGATCATGTCAGCATGAAAATTAACGGGTGCGCTATGGTGGCAGAAATTTCTTTATCAGACTCCTTACGTTCGGAAACGTCGTGTCATATACGCACCTTTTCGCCTTTATATTGGTTTCCCAGTTTGTTAAAACATCACAAAACGTTGTGATTTTAAAATGATACGGTAAAAAGCGTCAAAATCAATACCTGAGGGTCGTATGTTTGCGTCCCGTCATGATGAGCGATACAGCCGCCGACTTTAAGTCTTTTACCAAACCATCATGTCCATCAATTCTGGAAACATATATTATATTCCAACAACTCAATAAACTGGGTTACAAATTCACGATGAGCATTCAAAAATACCCGTTCCCATGGCACGAAAACATTGTCGAATACACACATGTTGCTCAGTGGATAAAATACCTGCGACGCTCTGTCAATAATGCTGCCGCCGAACAGTGATATCGGGGACGGCTGCTGTTCGAATACGAGGGTTATTCCGGGTGTGTCGATGGGTAGCGCACAGGCAATACAATGTCTGTCACTCAATGTCGATAAGTAGCAGGTTGGAAACACGAGCAATTCATGTGAGGTGAGCGCATGGGTCGTGAGGGCCTTGACTCCCCGAATTACAAGCCCTTCCGGGGAATTCTCTACGAGGTGTACGAAGAGATCTGCGTAACGGTTGTAAGGTATCGTGGAACATCTGTTTGGTGTGGGATCAACCATGGACCCGTCGCAGATGAGATCGTTGTCTTGAATATATTTGATATAGTTGCAAAAGCGTGCATGAACACCTGTGCCGTATTTCTCCTCGATGTCGCAGGTGGTTATTGAGAGTGCATTCAGGGCGTTCATTGCTCGTGTACGTGGAAACAAATGACCGTTATTACGAGCGAATAGTTCGTTGAGGATGTCTTTCTTATACAAGTCATCAATATTTTGATGAACATGATTGAATCGATTGATCCGTCCGCCTGTCAGGTGCGATGTGGCGGTCACGATTTCTTCATACTGTGGCATGCGAGCCATTTCATAGGGTTTAATCATTTCATTGAGTACTGCATGCACAACCGGATGGTCCAACGGGGTATGAATTCTTTCTCCTCTTATCCGTGCTTTGATGTGTAAATCGCTCAGGCTTTTCCGATATTGATCGGGTGTCATCATGGTGAACTGAGACCTCCAGGTGATGAATAGACTTCAGCAATGGCATAAGGGTAAGGGGATCGGCGGGCGAACCGCCTGTTTAAAATAATATGTTTTATGGTTCGGTTCTCCATCTGCCACGATCCCCTTTGTGAAATGCTGTCGTGAAAGACCTCCCTTCGAAACGCTGTGTTAATTTGTTGGTTATACAATTACCAGTTAACTACACTTCGCCTCAGCAATTTATATCACAAATGACGGCGATACCCCGTCATTTGCTGAATGTCGGGGTGAAGGGTGAATTGAATGCAGGCGTGTATACCACTTCGATCCACCCCTCAAAATGAAATTGCTTCAAAGGAGCGTTTGGAGATTGTGTATCATGTGCTAAGCTCTGAACAAGAATATGACTCTTAACGTTATTATAGATTATTCATAAATTGTGCCAGATCGACCCATGTGGTGGCAAAATTTATTACATTCGTAATATCGGTGGGTTATGGTAAAAGTATGGAGGAGGCACATCTTGCAGGTATGATACGCGGACGATCAGTATGCCATTCTGGCATACTGAGGAGGCATGGAATGTATAATGTGCCGTTTTGGCGATGAAAGTCATATGCTGGTCATGTTGAAGCCTATATGTCATTCTGGCATGGAATCCGGACTTTCAATTTCCTTGAGCCTGCGCTGAAGCGTCCTGAGGCCAATACCCAGAATTTTGGCGGCCTTCGTGCGGTTCTGCCCGGTTGAGTCAAGGA
>Ga0272442_10000847_pt1 | contig 47797 bp, 43 predicted proteins | sample SSMForm2O_FD_200262 | JGI IMG/M metagenome (GOLD analysis project Ga0272442, IMG submission 200262) | Marine sediment archaeal communities from Little Sippewissett salt marsh, Falmouth, MA, United States - SSM-Form-2O | ecosystem: Environmental > Aquatic > Marine > Wetlands > Sediment ... | reverse complement strand
TGGTTTGAGAGCAAGCAAAGTGTAATTCGAAATGCTATAAGAGAATATATAAAATATTTAAGTCATAATGCTGTTATCATTCTAACTGCGTAAGTCCTACAAGATAATGAAAATACATCATAGATACTAAAAATAGTATCGATGCACATCTAATCAAAGTTACGTGGTTAGGTATTAGAAGTTGCTTTTTTAACGAATTATAATCTTCGGTTAATATCCTTTTGTCCTCGTATAATTTGTCAATGATTTTAAGATATGATCTCTTAAAGAAGAATAACAAATATATGCAGTAGATCCATAGAATTGTCCAATCTAAGTACCGAAACAGGTAATCAAGAAAGTGCTCGGAGACAGAGTGAAATACGCTGGGCCCCATAGTCAAAATTGGCAAAATCGCATCAACTAAAAAGAAAAAGACAGTACTCCATAATATAAAGAACCGAAACCCACCTAAGTGTGTCTTGTCACCAATAATTTCAATAAATAGCTTAGGTTCGTCGCGTGTTCTTTCGATTCCCATCCACTTGAGAATTTTGCCGTTTACCTTACTACCAACATTTTTGTATCGGTTCATAGAAGTTCTACCCGCACAAATTTTCGATTGCCTGACTACTCATCTCCAATTGAGACACATATCTAATAAGATCTGCCAGATCTTTCCATCGTCCCTTGCTAACGGCTCCCGATCTCAAAATCTGCCTTCCTCTCGCTTTCGTCTAGCCCAAGGGCTCTAGGCGACGGATCTCGCCAATCCCTTCCTCTAGAATTCGATCGCCACCCCTTCCTCCGCCAGCACCACGCCCTCGAAGCTCTCGGCGAACCACTCACTCGACTCGGTGTGGATGGGAACGATCCGGTCAGGATCGATCTGATCGATGACCCAGGCCAAGTCTTCCCTAGACGCATGGCCCGAGGCGTGAAACTCCCTCTCGAAGGTGGGGTTATACCTGCCGCCCTCCTCCTTCGCCACCGAAAACCCCGCCGGGGCGATGTTGAAGCGGGCGAGCCAGTGCCAGAGCCTCACAAAGTCGATCTCCATCTCCTCGTTGAAGGCCTCGCAGGCCGAGTAGATGTACGTCCCGCCGTCCGGCTTTATGTCCAGGAGGTGCTTCATGTCGAAGAAGGAGAAGCAGAGGATGAAATTATCCGGATTGTCGCGGATCTCGGCGTGGTCGACGTATCTATCGCCATATTTGGGCAGGACCACTTCCTGCTCCCACTTTCGCGACCTGCTCCCTATCTCGTCGTAGACCCTCAGGGACTCTGAGATAGTGGCGCCGCCGATGGCCGCGAGGGCGTCCAGCATGTACACGTCCTTCGCCGGGACGACGAGCTCTCTATCCGTCTTTTCGGCTATCTCCTGGAAGGACTCGAGCCGCTCGAAGTTCCGGGCGGAGAAGTCGGCGATAACCAGCCCCTCCGATGCCTCCACCGTTCCCCGGCAGACATCGCAGACGGACTGCTCGCTGGTCGCGTCGCTGGTCACCCCTCCGTCTTGAGGATCGCCCCGCCCGGCGCGGGTCCCCTCGATGATCAGAACTGCTGCCTCTTTTGCGGCCTTCACAAACTCCCTCGTCGAATCGCCGTTCTTGCCGTGGAGCCGGAAGTCTCCGGTGTAGGCGACATTGACGTCTCCCCGGAGGATGTAGGCCATCGCCCCATAGATGGAATGGTCCACGGGATGGGCCGAGATCTCGAAGGGGAACGAGGCATCCGCTTCATCAAAACAGCAGCAGGTCCCCGGCTCCAGCTTCTTCGCATTTTTTCCGTCCTGGCCGGGCTTTCTTGACAAAAAGGAGGTGAGCGCCTCTGAGGGCCTCTCGGTGCAGCAGAAGTCCCTCCCCTGATGGTCCGCCTTCCGATCCGAGGAGAGGTAGAGCCCCGCCTCGTCCGTGGGAATCCGAGGAGAGAAGTAGGCGGTATCGCCCTCGATCGACGCATTGACCGTATCCTGCATCCCCTTCATTATGACCATGCTCTCCGGGGAGGCGACTATCGGCACCTCGGCTCGGAGGGCTCCAATGTTTCCGCAGTGGTCCATATGGGCGTGGCTGAGAAGAACGCAGGAGACGTCAAGGGCGGGATACCGGCTGACGTCGAGATCGCTGGGGATCAGATCCGGCCGGTAGATGTTGAGCCGTGGCAGAAGGTCGAGGTGCATGAGGTCATGGATGCCCCGAGTATCTCGATTCTTCAAGAATTCCTCGTAGAAGACGCCATATTTCCCAAAATTCTTGCCGAAATCCAGGAAAAGGCCGCGCCCCCCGTCTTCCAGGTAGAGTTTGTTGCCGCCTATGCCCCAGGCCCCATCATAGACCGTCAGTGATACCATCCCTTCCCACCAGACAAAAGGACGGGCAGCGACAATATAAACATTTGGAAGTCCGGCGAAATGAAAATCTCGTCTCAAGGCCTCTGCTAAAAAGCCGAGATGGAAACGCAGGGACCGGAGGGGGGCGGGCGGATTGGCTCCCCCAAGCCCCCCGCGCTCCGTCCGGGAATTGACGGTTATTCTACAACGAGGTAAAGCCTGTTTACGAATATCTCGGCCGGCTCGCCGTCCTGGATATATATAACCTCGATCTCGTCGTCGGAGATGACCGCTCCCAGATCGTGGCCAGAAACGTACTCGGCGATGTAGAAGGTATTGTTATCTGCGCCGATGGCGCCGACAAAGCCCTCGACCACATCAGTCCCGTTCACCTGGTAGGTCATGTTCCCGGTGAAGACGCGGCCGGTCTGCTCCACAATGGAGAGGCTCAGGGTGACGTAACCCGCATCCTCGACGTAACCTGTCCCCTCTTGATATCCAGGCCCCGAACCTGCCCAGGTCCCCACAAGATCAGGAATCTCCGCCGCAGAGATGCTCGTGGCCAAAAAGGCCAGAACCAAAACCAAAAGTCCAAAAGACAGAACCTTTTTCATGCACCCCTATAGCTCACATCTGTCTGATGAATTCTTCCGTCTCGACTGAGATGGATGTTGACGGCCTTGATGCCGATGAGTCAGACTTCAAATATCATTCTAAAGGCCTTTCGATAACGACTTGCCCAGCCCCCAAAGGAGGACGAGAATGAGATGAGAATAAGATTTTATACCCGATAGCGCCAACAGGGCGTCAATTTCAGGAGGATAGTCGATATGCCTGACCAATCGACTCAGGGATCAGGGAGAGGCAAGGCGGATAAGCGTAATAAGAATCAGAACCCCAGCGCCTGCGTCTGCCCTCGGTGCGGCTTCGAGATCGAGAGAACTCCCGGCGTCAACTGCCGTTCGATAAAGTGTCCAGAATGCAGAGTTCCACTGATGGGCAAGTGATCCCCTGATCCTTCCGGTGCCATTACCTGCCGGACAAACTCACGTTTCAGATCTTTCGTTCGCCAGGCATTCCTGATATTTCAGGGGTTCCTGGTCGTCTCCTTTTCCGGATCTTCTGCCACCAGTCGAGCAAGTAGTCGAGTCTATTTCAAAAAGCCTTATGTCTCCCGATCCCAAGACCTCAATCCGGATTGTCGGAAGTGATCGAGATGAAGAAGATAATCGTTTCAACATCCGTAGTCATCGTAGCCCTGGCCATGATATTCGGTCTTCCGGCCTGGGAAAATGAGGAATCGCCGACTGCGGCCGAGATAGCCATCCGCGAAGGTGTCATCAAGAGGAAGATAAGGCTATGGTACCAGATCTGAGCTGGGCAAGAGGGCATGGGAGAATATGTTCTCTATAATGGATACATGCCGCAAGCAGGGAGTTAGCTTCTTTCACTATTCTAATGGGATGTTTTCATCTCAGAACGATCTCCCGAGGTTAGCTAACTTAATTTATAACACGGCTTGATATAATATTTTATTGAGCATGTTCTACGAAAACATATCGTTGCAAATAACGTGCAAGTAACAGTTCCGACCTTGATGTCTTGCACCGGATTTATCAGCCTGCAGATAATTGGCTTTTATCATGCCTGCTTCAAGGATGGACATCTTCTCCTTGAAAAACTCGATTGCTTTACAGCTGGTAAGGATGTTAGAGATCGATCCCTTCGAAATTATTATCCTCATATCTGTGAGAAGGTCGTGGATCTTATTTTGAGGCGCTCTGCATTTGTAATAGTGATAGGCCACCATTGACTTCAAGCCTGCACGGTCTTTCCTTCCTCAGCTTCATCTTCATCATCAGAATCCCTTTTCCTGTCGAATCGATCCGTCGAGTATCGGCGGCGTTCCGAAGATCGGCCTGGCTGCCATTCAACAGTTATGATATAAATATTAGAATGTACATCGTTTATGTGATGGAGGAAGAACTGAAAAAAATAGGGACTCAGGTCGGACCCTGCGGTATCGTATGCATCTCGTGCCCTCTCGGAAGCGGCGTCGTGGCCGAAACTGCCGGCCGGACGAGGGGGTTCATCGAAGACTGCAAGATCTCAGAGTGGGCGCCGTTCGTCTCGGAAGAGGGAGGACGAATCGACTGGGGTAAGGTCGTCGATGGTCTGGAGTGGAAGAAGAAGTACGCTGTCTGTGCCGGCTGCGAGAACGGGGGAGGACCCCCGGACTGCACCATCAGAATCTGCGCCAGGGAGAAAGAGATGGAGCTGTGCAGCTCATGTGACGAGCTCGAATCCTGCGACAAGTTCGATTGGCTCGGGGAATACGGCGAAGAGCTCCGAGAGAATCTGAAGAAGTGCAGAGGAATCTCCAAGGAGGAGTACATAAAGTCCGCCGAGGGCTCGATGCCGTGGGAGGGATGAACTGGAGACTCCTTGGCGCGGGGGATGAGAATTCAGCACGTATTTACCAGTAATAATACCGATTCAGCCGTTTTTCTTATAAAGAGGTTCGAAGAGAGTTTAAATGTTACTTGATAGGTAGAGTCTCCGAACATGCTCAATAAGCCTGTGTCAAGAGCTAAATGCGTACTTTTTGGACTTTAGGTGGTAATCGATGGAGCTTTCAGAAGAAGAGATCGTGCATTATTACGACCTTTATTGGCCCCTTCTGTATTACGCAAATGAGACCCTTGAAGTTTTGGAGAACGTGAAATCACCAAAAGATATCGAACAATGTTCTTTGAATGATATTGCGAAGCTGAGATCTCAGCTGTTCGACCAGCCAGAGCTGATCGATGACTTTATCCGGGAAAATCCGATGAGCCTATCATGGCAAGATCTCGAGATCGTAGCCAACTGGAAAAATTGCCTCAAAGGCAGGTTCTGCATCGTTCGCCACCTAAAGAAATACACCGTATTTCTCGACGCTGAAGACCCGCCTAGGGCCTACGGTGTATTGGGGCTTTACACTCCCTTGAAGGAGTTGATAGACTCGTCAGACCTTCCGACATTTGTCGAAGCTGTCCTGCTACCTTTCGAAAACAAGATTGTGTACGATGGTATTCTCGCGCCATACAACATCATCATCGGAAGAGGTATAAGCCGGGGCTTTGAAGACCAGTACAACGAAGCCAAGATGCACTTTGGGATCATAACTGCGCTTCCGTTCCATCCCGAAAAAGCTGAGCCGAGCGATGCCGAGAAGCTGAAGATCTATCTGAAAAACGAGAATAGCCGCGAGATCAACTGGGAGGAGATAGGGGAGCTTATACACAAAGATCCAGAACTGATGGCTCTCTACCACCAGGAGATGGGAAAGGTTTACGCCAGAACCTACAGAAGGCGGCTTCGAGATATCGGGATCGAAGAGGGTTGGTTTGCGGTGACCGAAGGCCTGATCATCGCGGGCGGGACGACCAAAGACGAGGTCGAGAAGATTCTGCGAGATATCCTACCGGCCGAGAAGAGGCTGTTCGTCTTCGTCTTCCAGCTGAAGAGAAGATGACCACCTTGCCCAAAAACTTTCAAAAACGCTCATAAAGATAGGACTTGCGCAGTTGACATGCTATTTCGGAGCCATTTGCAATACTATTATCATCATGAGGGACGGACTACATGTCTTTAGACTTCATTATGATATATTTTCTCAAGATCACTCATATTCAGCATTCCAACTGCGTAAGTCCTACATAGGTTTTCACGTCAAGGTGAATTGAGGAAATATTATATCCTAAAGCTGATCGATTTCCTTTTGTGATCGCAGTAGTTAGGTTCTGCCCACTACAAAACCGTATTTTATCGGATCAGCAGGATCAATAACAAATTGCTGAATTCCTGTGATATACGCGTCTCCGGTGATGATGGGATCGACTGCGATGAAATCGCCCACTCGAGTCTCTTTGACGAGTTTTCCTTTGAATTGGGTTCCGATAATGCTTTCATCGTAGAACTCTTCATTAAGTGAAAGCTCCCCTTTACTATAAAGCATGGCCATTATGGCAGATATTCCGGTTCCGCATGGTGATCGATCGACCTGACCATCTCCAAAAATAATTGCATTTTTTGAAACGGGTCTGGACGGTTCGGGTTTGTCGTATATTTCAACTAGGTCAACCTCAGTGATGTGTTTCTCTATTGGATGTTGCACTTCAACCTTTTCGTTGACTGCCTTCTTTATCATCATTGCTAACTGGACCAGTTTTGGAATGTTATTCGGATTGATCGAAATTCCCAAAGATTTTGCTGGGACCAAGGCAAAAAAGTTCCCGCCAAAAGATACATCTACAGCGATTTCCCCGATTCCTGGGAGTTCAAGTTCTATCGCGTTGGCATAAAGAAATGATGGAACGTTTGATAAGGTGACCTCAGCCACCCGTCCACACTCTACTCTAGCATGACTCTCGATTAATCCCGCGGGCGTATCGAAGGTAGCAATAGTATATGGTTCTTTTTTGGGTATCATACCCATTTCAATCAGTGCTGTTGTGATGCCAATAATTCCATGGCCACACATATCTAGATAACCCGAATTATGCACGAAGAGAAGGCCATATTGACCTCGATCGGTAGTCGGAGGTGTGATGATAGCGCCAAACATATCTTTATGCCCTCTGGGCTCGTGCATGAGAAGAGTTCGAAAATGATCCAGGTGCTCCATCATATACTGTTTCTTTTTGGTCATAGTAGTGCCCTTAATGGGAGGCAAACCGCTTAAAACGATACGAGTAGGTTCTCCTGAAGTATGGGTATCAATAGCTGAGATGATATGTTCAAATATGGCCATGAGGATTCACTTCTTTATCTTAGAATCGCTGATCGCACTCCTTGTCAGCAACCCTTATCTCAAATATATGCGAAATAATATGTATATGTTTCGTCCCCTTTCGTGAATACACCTCATGAATACCGTGGCGATACCCTGAAGAGCGAGCAGCAAAAGAAGTGTGTTGCCGACTTATGAGCGGTCTTCGTGTCATAAGTTGTCTTGCACAAGGATGCGCATCAAACTTAGCATCTAAGACTATATGTCTTGCATCGAGGCCGAAACTTATAAAAATAAGTGAAATCTAATCATAATAGAAGTTTGCCCATGAGCAAAGAAGTTAAGATATGCGGTATGGAAGCCGAAAAGGGGAGATGGGTCCTTGCTATAGCCGGCCTGATGATTGAGCTCTGTCTTGGTAGCGTCTATGCTTACAGCATAATCAGCGTGCCGCTGAAAAGGCTATTCGACCAATGGGGTCTGACTGTAAGCGCAACAGCTATGCAAGTACCATATATTGCATCTTTATTGGTCCTTTCCCTTACCCTTCCGCTGGTGGGCCAGTTCATAGAACGATTCGGACCAAGGAAGGTATCGATGGTTGGAGGTTTACTCACAGGTCTGGGCTGGTTTCTGACATCTATGGTAACGTCGCCCACAACCCTTGCTATTATCTACGGAATTGTTGGCGGTCTCGGGGTGGGTATAGCTTATAACTGCCCAATTGCTACTTCTGCGAGATGGTTTCCAGATAGATGCGGTTTTGCTGTCGGTCTGACTTTGCTCGGTTTTGGTTTTTCTCCTGCTTTGGTGGGGCCTATAGCCGATTACTTGGCAGCAAACTGCGGCGGAATCCTAAACACTTTCCGTGTCCTTGGCATCGCCTTTATGATAATAATTGTACTTCTATCGACTCTGCTGGAGTTTCCCCCTGAAGATTGGACTCCAAAAGGCTGGAAACAACCCGAGAAAAATCTGGGTTCCCTCACTAAACCTGAGTTAATGCGCAACGAAATGATAAAGACGCCTACCTTCTACGGACTCTGGATATGTTACGCCGTTGGAACTCTAGCCGGGCTTATGGCTATAGGAGTGGCAAAGCCTGTTGGCCTAGAGGTTGCAAATAACGCAGGTATGGCCGAAGCAACAGCGTCCGATCTGATGACTCGCCTAATCGTACCTTTCGCCGTTTTCAACGGGTTTGGAAGGCCGATCTTTGGCTGGTTGACGGACAAGCTCGGTCCAGCAAAAACTGCTATACTATCCTATATCTTAATCCTGTTCGCATCCTTGTTGATCTATACGTCTTCGTCTTCAATTCCTGCATACACAGCAAGCTTTGCCATGCTCTGGCTGTGTTTCGGTGGATGGGAGGGGATAGCGCCTGCGGCGACGGCGAGTTATTTTGGAACAAAAGACTATCCACGTAATTACGGACTCGTCTGCACCGCCTATGGTGCTGGTGCAGTTATTGGAAATGTTTTGGTGGGTCAAGCGAAAGACGTCCTTGGAGCCTATGTCATGGTATTTCCTATTGTGGCAGTTTTGGCCATTTTTGGGCTGATAGCGGCCGTCGTGCTGATGAAGCCAAAAAATGATTGAGAAAAAACGTCTATAATTAAATGCGGCTTCGCCCAGGTGCCGGTGCGAGGTTTGGTCTGGGTCTCACTCCTACTCTTTGCGGACTTCAGGACTACACTCTTCTTTTTCACCATCTTGACCAGCTCGCGGGCTCGGTCGGTTCATCTGTCTACTTTACAGGGTCAAATTGATGACCTTGAACAAACAATATTTTCTTGATGGTCAAACGAGAACGTATTTTGATCCTTGGAGCTGCTGGCCGGGACTTCCACAACTTCAACCTGTGCTTCAGGGACCAGGATAGGTGCGAAGTGGTGGGATTCACAGCGGCCCAGATACCAGGCATAGCCTGCAGGTCCTACCCTCCCGAACTCAGCGGTGCGCTCTACCCCCAGGGTCTCCCCATCTGGCCGGAGGAGACTCTCGAGGAGATCGTCAGGGAACAGATGGTTGACCGATGTATCCTCGCCTACAGTGATCTGAGCTCTCAGGATGTAATGGACTTGGCCAGCCGTGTCCTGGCCGCAGGAGCCGACTTTGGTCTTCTGAGCGGCGACCATACCATGCTCCGCAGTCGATTGCCCGTGATCGCCGTTTGTGCCGTTAGGACCGGTGCGGGAAAGAGTCCCGTTGCCCGCTACGTCTCCCGCCTGGTGAGGAGGTCAGGGCTACGCCCAGTGGTCGTCCGCCATCCCATGCCCTATGGCGACCTGCTTCAGGGGCGGGCCCAGCGGTTCTCATCCCTGGAGGATCTAGATAGGGCGGAGGTAACAATTGAAGAGCGAGAGGAGTACGAGGCCCATCTGAGGGAGGCGACAGTGGTCCTGGCGGGGGTGGACTACGAAGAGGTTTTGAAGATGGCTGAGGAGGACGGAGATCTCATCATCTGGGACGGCGGGAACAACGACCTCCCCTTCTTCCGTCCCGACCTCTGGATAACCTTGGCCGACGCCCTCAGGCCTGGCCACGAACTAGCCTATTACCCAGGACAGGTTAACCTGCGCCGGGCTCAGATCGTGGTCATCAATAAAGCTGCAACAGGGGGATCAAAGGCAGTGGCCACTATCAGAGAGAACGTGCGGAGGACAAACCCTGCCGCCAAGACGGTGCTCACCTCCTCTGAGGTGCGAGTGGATCATCCCGAGCTGATCGCTGGCAAAAAGGTACTGGTAGTGGAGGACGGTCCCAGCATGACCCACGGAGGCATGACCCATGGAGCTGGCCTGGAGGCAGCCTGGCGTTACGGGGCTGCTGTTGTGGACCCCCGTCCTTACGCCGTGGGGTCATTCTTGGAAGTATTCCAGAAATATCCACGGTTGGGACCTGTCCTTCCGGCCATGGGCTACTACCAGGATCAGATGGCTGAGATGGAGGAGACGATCAACCGCGTTCAAGCGGATGTAGTTCTCGTCTCCACCCCTGTGGACCTGGGGGCCCAGATGAAGATCAACAAACCTATGCTCCGGGTAACTTACGAGATGGTGGAGATGGAGGTGCCTGGTCTTTTGGGCCTGGTAGAAGGCTTCCTCGTCTCTATAACCGGCGAGCATAATCTCTCCTCTGAGCCGGGACGGGGGTGAGCGAACGGTTCAGGTGGTGGCCTTCGGAGGAAACGCCCTGCTTCCCGATCCCCTCGATCCCTCTTCCCAGGAGTCCCGGGCCAGGGCTCTGGCTGGGGCCTTGAGGCTGGTGAACCCTTCCGGTGAGGGGCTGGTCCTGGTTCACGGGAACGGTCCCCAGGTGGGAATGATTCTCCTCCGCATCGAAGTCACTCGGGACCGGATTCCTCCCGATCCTTTGGACGTCCTCGTGGCTGAGACCCAGGGGAGCATCGGCTATCTTCTGGCCAGGACCATCCGCTCCTCTTTGGGTTTTAGTTCCAGATCGCAGGAGGTGGCTGCGATCATGACTCAGGTGCTGGTAGATGGTTCCGATCCTGCCTTCTCCCATCCCACCAAGCCCGTGGGGCCGTTTTATAGTGAAAAAGAAGCGTTGAGGCTGAGGGAAGCCCGGGGATGGCATCTGGCCTCTGGGCCCAAAGGTTGGAGGCGCACGGTTCCCTCGCCCCGCCCCCTGCGAGTGGTGGAGATGCAGACCATCAGGGAGGCTGTGACCCACGGTCATATGGTCATAGCCGGTGGAGGAGGGGGCATCCCAGTAATCTTTGGCCCTGGCGGGGAGCTTTCAGGAGTGGAGGCGGTGGTGGACAAGGACCTTACCGCCTCCCTCCTCGCTGTGGCCCTAGAAGCCCAAAGACTGGCGATTATCACCGAGGTGGCCGCGGTCTATCGGGGTTTCGGAGGTCCGGCCCCTGAGCCCATCTCTCACCTTCATCAGAATGAGGCTCGACAGCTCATCGCCTCCGGAGAGCTCCCACCAGGGAGCATGGGACCAAAGGTGGAGGCGGCTCTCTCCTTCGTGAAGGCCACGGGAAGAAAGGCTCTGATCACCGATGTAGACCATCTGGAAGAGGCCCTACACCACCGGGCTGGAACGTGGTTGTTACCGTGATGACTCAGTACAGGAAAAGCATGTTGCCAAAGATTCCCGATCTATCTCCCTCACAGGTATCTCAAAAACCTTGACGCGACAACGAACATTGCGTGAGACCAGAGGAGGGGCGAGACCGGTACCTGGAGGTGGTTATCGAAAATCTGCTCCGGGATGTATCCATCCGTCCTCTCTAGGACCCAGTCGTAATATCCTCGGGCCCGCTTCAGATCGCCCCTCTGGGCCCAGTAAATAGAGAGCCAGAAGTTGAGAAGCGGCCAGGCTCCCGCGCCCTTCCTTCGGTGCACCCCCTCATACATCCAGCCGTCATACTCGTCGTGCTCGTAGCGGCGAACCCCGCCCTTTAGGGGACCATCAAGTACCACGAGCCGTCTCTCGATCTCCTCCACCGTGGAGACGATCCAGGGGTCGTCGGCCTCGTAGATCGCGAAAGGGTAGACGAGGCCGAGGGCCGAGGCGTCGATCCGCCGATCGGTCAGCTTGCCATAAGACCGAACGAAATGGCCGCCGCTGAAGTGCTGATCGAGCCTCATCCTCATCTCCTCGGCAGCACCCCTCCAATTTTCGCATTCATCGCAATCAGGGATCATCTCAAAGGCGCATTCGAGCCCCCGGATGCACGCGGCGAGGGAGTAGGTGAAGTTCTCCTCCAGGTCCGTAAAGGCGAGCCTCTCCTCCCAGAGGTCATTTGCCACCAGGCTGAAGCTCTTGCCGTTCCAGGCGCGGGCGAGGCCGTCGGCCGCCTTTTTAATCATCTCCTCAAACTCCAGGGCGCCCTCGAGGTTATCCCGGTAATGGTGCTCGATGGCTAAGAGGACCGATCCCGTCTGGTCGGGCTGGAACCGGCCCAAGGCCTTGAGGCCGTTTGGGTAGTACTTCTCGAAGAAGAGGCCCGAATCTCCAAACCCCTCCGCCCTCTGGAGGCACCAGCGGAAGAAACCCTCCTGGAAGCTCTCCAGGCCCAGAAGGTCCGCGGCGATGCAGGCGTAGGAGGCGTCCCTCGGCCAGACGTAGAAGTAGTGCTTCGCCTCTTTTGGGTAGTACTCTCTGGTGGGGTTTGCGGCTACCATCGCTCCGTTTTCGAGACGGCAGTCGGCAAAAACCTCCTTCGACGCCTCGATCGTCCTCTTGGTTCGTGAGTTTATGGTCCTGGACATTATGTATCCGCCCTTAAGAAGCTTCTATGATCTTATTGGCCGATCACCTTATGACCTTTGAAGTGTAAAAGAATATCGCAAGTTGGATGAGGAGATAGCCTTGAACTGCACCATCTGCGGCCGGGACGGGGCCGCGAAGATCTTGGGGGTCTGCCTCCCCTGCATCAGGGAGAGACCCGAGGAGGCGCTGCCGTTGATCAGAAAGGCCCACATCCTTGCAAGAGAGCCCTACCCCCTCCCGCCAGAGGTCCCGCGGTCCACCGACCCCGGGGCGAGGTCTTGTAATCTCTGCTCAAATGAGTGCGTCATAGCCCCGGGCGAGGTCGGATACTGCGGGGTCCGAAAGAACCTCGGCGACCGGGTGGGAAGCCTCTTTCCCGGTTACGGCCTCCTCACGACCTACGAGGATCCCCTCCCCACGAACTGCTGCGCTTCCTGGTTCTGCCCCGGATCCCTCTCCCCACCCGAGGACCGGAAGGTGAATGTTGCGGTCTTTCTCTATGGCTGCAACTTCGACTGCCTCTTCTGCCAGAACGAGTCCCACCGAGAGCTGCGGCTCCCTCCCCTGGTGAGCCTGGACGCCTTCGTCTCTCGGGTCAGGGCGAACCCAAAAGCCGAATGCGTCTGCTACTTTGGGGGAAGCCCCGAACCCCAGCTCCCTATCGCCCTCAGGGCCTCGAAGCGGATGCTGGAGATGAAAGATGAGGGTATGAGAAGCGGTTTTGGAAAAGATGGGGGAGATGAGGACGGCGAAGATGGAAAGGGCAACCTTAGGCCTCGGATCTGCTGGGAGATGAACGGTTGCGGAAATCCGATCTTGGTGAAGCGGGCGGCAGAGCTATCTTTGCGTTCAGGCGGTATCGTCAAGTTCGACCTCAAGGCCTTCGACGAGAACCTGAGCCTCGCCCTCTCCGGCGTCTCCAACCGGAGGGCCTTCGATAACTTCGAGATGATCGCAAAAGACCTGTTTGGGAGGAGAGACGCCCCTGTCCTCACGGCGACGACCCTCCTCGTCCCCGGCTACGTCGACGAGGCGGAGGTGGAGAGGATCGCCGAGTTCATAGCCGGCCTGAACCCGGAGATACCTTACTCCCTTCTGATATTCCACCCCGACTTCATGATGAGAGACCTTTCCATAACCCCCCGCTCCCAGGCGGCCCGATGCCTCGATGCGGCAAAGAGTCACCTATCCCGGGTCTATCTGGGAAACAAGCATATGCTGGCCCTCGCACCCCCTTGATCAGACGATAATGATCTGTTTTTGATCGGAAACCGGCCCGAAAGCCGAACGATAGTGTGAAATAGTGCGTCGTAGAGAGGGCTTCCCACATGAAGAAACTATTACTGTTATTGGCCTTGATGGTCGTCGCCTTCTCCGGCTGCGTCGAGGAGAAGCCGAGCGCGGAGGAGCTGAAGGCGATGATGATCGAGTCGGTGGAGGAGATCGAGACCGCCTCCTTCGCCGTGGATACGGATCAGACCATAAAAGTGATCAACAACTCAGAGACGAACAGGACCCTTCGAACCATGACCTTCGAGACCAGGTCGGTGGGCGAAGGCGTCCTGAACGTCACCGACCGAGCCATGAAGATGACCATGACCACCGCCACCAGCTCTGAGGAGACCGGTGAGATCGTCTCGGAGATGGAGATGTACATGAAAGGAGACACCATGTACACCAACATCGACGGAAACTGGACCAAGATGCCCGGGATGCCTGAAGAGATGTGGGACCAGCAGAACCAGGTGAAGACCCAGGCAGAGCTTCTCAACGCCTCGGAGATTGAGCTGGTGGGATCTGAGAAGGTCAACGGTGAGGACGCCTACAAGGTAAGAGTAGTTCCCGACACGGAGACCTTCACCATGATCCTCAACCAGCAGATGGGCTCGATGCCGCTATACACCATGAACATGACTGAAATCTTCGAGGAGAGCGAGATGGAGTGGACGACCTGGATCTCCAAGGAGTCTCACCTGCCTCTGAAAAACCAGGTTGCATTGGATCTGACCCTGACCGCGGATATGATGGGCCTTCCCGTCGGCGAGATGGGCGATGTAGAGATGGAGATCGAATCCGACTCGACGGTGATTTACTCCAACTACAATGAGCCGGTCGTGATAGAGGTGCCGGAAGAGGCGATGGCTGCCCCCTCCTGGCTTGACATGCTGATGGCGATGATGGCCCAGCCTTCTGAGGCGCTGCCCGCCGAGTAAGCGAATCGAGAAAGGGGGTCTTCGAGGAAGTGTTGGGGTGATGGAAAAAGGGGGGATAAGAGGGGGGCGTCACGAGGACTAGGACGAGGACGCTTCTTCCTCTAAACGCCTCCCCTCTTCAGCCTCTTCGCCCCTCCCATCACGTCCTCCGACCAGACCCTCATCACCTCTCCGACGGACCAGGCCTGGGATATGCAGCCTCCGGGCCGGTGGGGCTTGTCGCCGTCGAAGATCTCGCAGATCGTCCCCACGCCGATCTGGCCTTCCAGGTCCATGAAGGGCCTCAGAAGTTCCCTGGCCTCGTCTCTCTCCTTCTTCGAGCCGCGGCTCGCCTTGAGACGAGCGGTCGTGTAGGGCCCGATAAGCCAGGGCCAGACCGTCCCCTGGTGGTAGGCCCGATCCCTCTCGGTGGGTCCGCTCTCGTACCGTCCTATGTAGGTGGGGTCCTTCGGCGAGAGGGTTCTCAGGCCGAAGGGCGTCACCAGATCCTCGGTGGCAACGGCCACGACACCCCGGATCTGGTCGCCGTCAAGGGGGGTGAAGGGGAGGGATGCCGCTATCACCTGGTTCGGCCTGACTGAGGCGTCCTTCTCTTCGATCAGGTCGAAGAGGCATCCCGGATCGGGGTTCCAGAACTTCTGGTAGCTCTCTCCCACCTTCTCCGCAAGTTCGCCGTCCCACTCCTCGCCGAGCTCCTTGGAAAATAACTCCATAACCTTAAGGGCGTTGTACCAGAGGGCGTTGATCTCGCAGGCCTTTCCCGCCCGAGGGGTGACGAACTCGCCACCCACCTTGGCATCCATCCAGGTGAGGCCGGGCTTTGATGCGATCAGGCCGTCCTCGTCGGAGAACGATCCTGGGGTCTCCCCAGAGTAGCGATCGACGATCGCTTGCATGGCGGGGAAGAGATCCCTCACCAGGCTCGCGTCTTCGGAGTAAGACCAGTACTTGTACACCGACCAGAAGAACCAGAGGGCTGCGTCGATGGTGTTGTATCCTTCGGCCCCGAAGTCGTTGGGAAGGAGGCCGTCCTTCATCGCCCCGGCGAAGGTGGTCAGTACCGCCCGGGCTTCCTCGAACCTGCGGGTGGTGAGGAGGAGGCCCGGTAGAGAGATCATGGCGTCCCTCCCCCAGTCGTTGAACCAATGGTAGCCAGCGATGATGCTTTTCCCCTCGCCCCTTTGCACCAGGAACTGGTCGGCTGTGGCCGCAAGCCTTCTGAACCTGGGGTCGCGCCTCCTGTTCCCCTCCAGGTTTCTCAGCCGCTCCACCTCCCGGCTCAAAAGCCCCCCCGCACCCTCCGGCGAATCCCTGTCGGTTGATGCGACTACGCTGAAGGTGAGGTGGCCGTCGACCTGGACCTCGAAGCGGCCGGGGGAGAAGGAGTCCTCCTTCCAGGCTAGGCCCCGACGCCTTTCGACCTCGTACTCCAGGTTGTTGTACCAGAGCCCCTCTTTGACGTAGCGGGCTCCGTCGGATACGAGGACGAAGTCGGTCCGTGAGCGGAGGCGAACGCCGCTTCCTTTCCCCTCCAGATCCAGCCTCACCTGATTCATAGAGGGGGCGCGAGAGGCGACGTGAAAGCTCCTGCAGTTGACCAGCGGGACCACCTTGAAGAGGCCCCGTCCATGGATCTCGTATCTGACCACGGTGGTGTTCTCGCCGCTGACCATGAAGACCTTCTTCTCGACGGTGGCTCCGTCCTCGGTCCGATAGAGGAAGGTGGGGATCGGGTCCTGCCGAAACTCCTCCAGGTGGCGGAACCCCTGGGGGTATATGGTGCCCGGATACTGGTGGCAGGCGAAGTTGTAGCTGCTCGATGGGGTTATCAGCTCCTCGTCCAGGGATGAGAGGAGCAGGGTCCTCTCTGTGGGCGGGTCCAACGCCGCCACCAAGAGGCCGTGGTAGGATCTGGTGTTCGCCCCCAGGATCGTCGAGGAGGCGTAGCCTCCGAGGCCGTTTGTGATCAGCCATTCGTGCTCTGCGCCCTCTTGATAGCTCTTGGGATGAAAACCGAGTTCTGTGGTCATCTCTTCCTCCTCCCGGTATCTGAGGCGACCTTCTTCTGGTCGACCTTCTTCTGGCCAGCCTTCTTCTCTTTCGACCCGCTCCTTGTGGCCTTCCCCACCACCTTCAGAAGGGCAGCTCTGAGATCCTCTCCCCGGAGCCCTTCGGCCTCTTCGAGCCTCTCGGCCAGGTCGACGTCGGAGAGGCTTCCCCTCGCCCAGGCCGATAGGTCTCCCCTCTTCGCGTGGTATTCGAGGGACTCGATCTCGGCCCTCTCCAAAACCTCCGCCAGGCTTCTCTGGCCCCAGGCGGCGTCTCCTGTGAACTGATCGATCCCGGTCGAGAAGAGGAAGGGGTCGTCGGCGGCGTCTACCCAGGATTTGACCCGAAAGTGGAGGTCAGAGAGGACGGAGAAGAAAGTGACTGCAGCGTCGTAGGGGCTGCCGTAAGGGCTGAAGTAGTTGTGGACTTCGCCGGGGGCTCCTCCATGGGTGAAGGCGTAGTAGAGGTGGTCGGAGAGGCCCAGAATCCTCCACGTCTCCAGAAGGCGCCGGTCCCCGCTCTCCTTGATGGGCCCCTCAAGCCTCCGGTGATAGGAATAGCAGGCCCACTGAAGGGCGTTTCCCAGCCAGCAGCTGGTGTCTCTTTCTATGTCGGCCCAGGAGGTGGTGGCTGGAACGCTTATCGTCTCCAGGGGCGGGTTTCTTGCCACCACCTCGCTGGGGGTCGCAAACTTCAGGTGCTCCCACTTCAGGATCTCGCCGGGGAGATACTTCAAAAACTCGAAGATCCCGGTGTCGGCCCACTGGTGCTCGCCGAAGGTCTCGTAGTCGCAGAATATGTTGACACACTCTCCGGGCTTTGCCGCGATCCAGGAGGCGTACTTAACGGCTGTGAGGGGGTACTCGTTCCACCACCGGGCCGAGAACCGAAATCCCATGTCGTCGGTGATCTGATAGTCCCGGAGGAGAAGAGATATCCTCTCGCACCCCTCGGGCCGATAGACGTGGTTTGGAGGGGCGACCACCCCCTCGGCGAAGATCCCATCGTAGCCCATCTCTTCTACCACTTTCGCGATCCGGTCGTCGTAGAGGAGCTCGGTGTTCTCGAAGATCCGGGGCCTGACGCCAAAATTGTCCAATATCCTCTCCCGGTGCATCTTAACCTGCTCAGAGAACTCCCTTTCGTCCTCGTAGAGGCTGGCCAGGGAGTGGTGGTAGGTCTGCTCCATCACCTCCACCATCCCCGTCTCCACGAGCCGGGCGAAGGAGTCGAGGACTTCGGGGTTGTACCTCTCGCACTGGTCGAGAAATACCCCTGAGAAGCTGTAGGCGGCCTTGAAGGGCCGTTCTGAGTCCTGGTGGCGCCTTATCTCTTCAAGAATGATCTCGTTTGTCGGAAGGTAGCACTTCTCGGCGACGCGATCGAATATCCTTCGGTTCTCCGGGTCGTCGAAGTAGAAGTCGGAGATCTGGTCGGGCTCGATCTTCCTCATGGGCGAGCCGCCCCAGAAGAAGTCCTTTCTCAGCCTCAGAGGCTGGTGGACCTCGAAGCAGAGGCAGACATCGGTCATGAGACCTCACCGGGATCGTTCAGATCTTCATCAACCTCGATGGAGCCTCCGCAAGATCGGAGGGGCGGGAAGAATGGCATGCTTCTATATTCTCTATCAAGTTCAATAAATATTTAATCAACAACTTCGAGAAGCCGACTCTGGAAGCGGCTGGTGATCGCTAGGATCTTCAGCTTGGGCGATGAAGGCTATAAAAACGAGGAAATTGACATGCACTCAAAGTACAGAATAAGACGGGCTGAGTCTCCCGAAGACGCCGGAAAGCTCCGCTCCCATTTCGACAAAATCTTTCTTCCCGAGGAGGTGGGAGCTTTCGCCGAGACTATATTCTCCCACTTTCCGGGCATGAAGAACGAGCGCTGGTTCATCGCCGTCGAGGAGGAGACCGAAGAGATCGCGGCGGCCTTCGCCCTCATCCCCTGGACCTGGGAGATGGCTGGGCTGAGGCTGAAGGTCGCCGAGATGGGGATCGTGGGAACGGGAGAGGCCCACCGGAACAAGGGCCTCATGAGGCTCCTCAGCCGGGAGTTCGACGCGACCCTCGAAGAGGAGGGGTTCGACCTCGCCGTGGTCCAGGGGATACCGGGATTTTATCGCCGCTTCGGATATCATTATTCAATCCCCCTGGAGCCCCACATCGATATCCCCCTCCATCTGGTGCCCGATTCGGCCGGCGACTCCTATGAGTTTCGGCTCGCCGAGACCGAGGACGCGCCCTTTCTCGTGAGGGAGGACGAGCGATATCGAAGGTCTAACTTCCTCTCCGTCTTCAGAGACGAGAGGGTCTGGAAGTACCTTCTGACCTTCAGCCCGAAGATCGCTTGCGGCTCGGAGTTCTGGATCATGGAAGGCCGAAAGACGGAAGAGAAATACTACTTCAGGATTTCTCGGCAGGGCTTCGGTGAGGGGCTCATAGTGAGCGAGATCAGCGAATCCGTATCTGACGACGGGCTGATAAGTCTCCTCGCCTTCTGCAAGAAAAAATGCGGGGAACGGGATAAGCCGTACATCCGGCTGAACCTCTCCCGCGAGTCGACCGCGGCAAAGACGGCCATCTCCTTCGGAGCGTCGGTGGGGAGGCCTTACGCCTGGCAGATAAAAATTCCAGACAAGATCAGGTTCCTTGAAAAGATTGCCCCCGTCCTGGAGGTGCGGCTGAAGGAGAGCAGCCTAGCATCTTTCACCGGGATTTTGCGGCTCGATTTTTATCGAGAACAGATCGATCTCAACTGGTCCGATGGCCGGCTCGAATCCGTCACATCTGGGGGCGAAGAGGAATGTCCGAAGACATTATTCCTCAGCGAAGACCTCTTCTCTGCTCTGGTTCTTGGGCATCGGACTTGGCGAGAGCTACAGCGCGTGCGGCCCGACATCTTCCCGGCGATGCTGTATGTGGGCTCTGGCACAGAGGGGGCCCGAGATAAAACCATTCGCCTCATCGACGTCCTCTTTCCGGCGGAGAGATCCTGGATCTACGAGCAGTACTGAGAAGATCGCACTGATACGATCGTTCGTCTCAATCCACCCATTCTGGCCTGTTGAGACGAAAATCTTTTTGCCCTTCACCGGTAAAAATAATTACTCTCGGGCGAATATAGGTTTCAGGAGGGGAAAAAGTGGACGAATCATCAAAATCATATGAGAAGGTTCCTTCGGGGATACCGGGGTTCGACGACCTGGTGAACGGAGGATTTCACAAAGAAACCGTCAACACCATCACGGGGGCATCGGGCACCGGCAAGACTGTCTTTGCCTCCCAGTTCATATACGAGGGGATCAAAAACGGCGAGAAAGGCATGATCATCATGCCCTCGGAGAGCGCCGAGTACCTGAAAAGGGAGATGTACTCCTCCTTCAAGTGGGACTTCTGGAAGCTGGAGGAGGAGGGAAAGCTGGTGATGGTGGACGTCACCGACCCCGTTCTTCGGCTCCAGAAGAGCATCGAGACAGATCCGGTCGAATTTTTGATCAACTTCCGAAAGCTCGTGGACAAGAAGGTCCGGGAAGAAAAACCTCAGCGCATCCTGATCGACGACCTCATGGCCTTCTTCACCGCCATCGAGTCCCCCTTCGTGATGAGGTCACTCGCCGACGACCTCTTTGGCGACCTGAGGTCCACCGGAGTTACGGCGATGATCACCATTGGTGAAGCTTTCGGCATGACCCAGATCATGGAGTACGGGGCGGACTCATGCACCATACTGAAGAGGGATAGGATCGGAAACAACATGGTCCGCTCGATCTACATCATGAAGATGAGGGGTTCGAGGATCTCTAACAGCATAAAGGTCCTCGACATCTCCGACGACGGGTTGGCGGTCTCGACCCTATCGCCTTATCCTTAAAACCGCAGGAGGTCTGATCCGTCATGATAAAGCGATGGGTAGTCCTGGCGGGGGAAGAGGGCGGCCCCGTCTGCAACAAGATGGGCGGGATATGGAACGTCGTAGACGCGGAGGCGAGGATGCTGGCTAGGCTTGCCGCGAGAAAGGAGATTGAGTGCGACCTCAAGATCCTGGTGGCGGGCCCCTACTACCCCACCCAGGGGGCGGACTGGAACAAGGGCAAGTCCAGAGTCACCGACGTCAGTGACCTTGCACCTCTCGATATGAACGAAGAGCTCACCAGTGCCCTCGATCACCTCAAGTCCGAGGGGATCGACGTGGTGACCGCAGAGACCGAGGTCGATGGGGTGCCCATAGGCTACCTCCTCTTCAACACCGCCTATTACGACTCCATAATCACGAATCGGTACGGTCAGAAGATGACCCTCGCCAATGCCATCAAGACCGAGGCCTGGCAGATGTCGAGGCTCGACTCGATGGCGTTTGAAAGGGCCCCTTACGGCCCGGAGTACACCCACTATCTGGGCCTCTCCTATGCCGTCTCCCAGTTCGTTCGATATCTCGTATCCCTCGGCGAGGAGAAGGCCAAGAAATACGGGGACGAGGCGATCTCGGAGTTTGCCATGTCGGTGATGCCGAAGATGCGAGTCTCCCTCCACTGCCACGAGTTTCCCGCCTTCTACGCCCTGGCCAGGCTGAAGTGTCTCGGGGTTCCCGTTCGGACGATGGCCACCCTCCACGCCACGGTTCCAGGGAGATCTTCGGGGTACCGGTCCCTGGAAAAGGTGGCCCATAACGACGGAGCCTGGGAGCCGAACGTCCCCGTCGGCATGGCCACCCTCGAGTCTCTCGCAAAGTACGCCGACGTCGTCTCCTTCGTCGGGGACTCAACGATGCGCGAAGCCATGCTCTTTCACAACCTGAATGGGATCGTGATCAGAAACGGGATCGACCTGGACGTCAGCTACATCGACTGGAAGAAAAAGAACCTATGCAGAAAGAAAATTCAAAAGTTCATCTCGGAGAACCTTCACAAGGTCTTCGGCGGGGAGAAGATCGACCCCGAGGACATCCTCCCCGTCTTCACCATATCTCGTCTCGAGCTGGAAAACAAGGGCTACCCCCAGCTCCTCGACTCCCTCCTCCTCCAGGACCACCTCATAAAACACCGCATGCTCGAGCAGAGGTTCGCAGAGAAGATGAGGGTGGTATGCCTCCTCATTACCTCTCACGGGCCCAAGTCGAAGGACAAGCTCCCCGACAGCTTTCCCATTAACCTGCCCTCGGAGGTGCCGGTGGGCGAGGAGATCCGGCTCAACAACATGATCCACGACCTCGGGATCGACGCCGGAAGCCTCGCCGCTGGGAAGAGGCATGCATCAGCCGTCCTCTACCCCCAGTGGGTGGGGCCCAACGACGGCGGCCTGGAGATGAGGGCAGACGAGATCATGGCGGGGTGCGTTGCCGGGATATTCCCCTCCCAGTACGAGCCCTTCCTCCTCACCGGTCTTGAGGCGGGAAGGGAGGGGACCCCCAGCATCGTGAGCCGGGCCTGCGGCTTCAGCGACGCTCTGAAGAAGGTGGAACGGCTGGTGACCGGCCTTGGGGGGGTCGTCGTCGTCGACAACATCGAGGCCGCCCACCAGGAGATGATCCTCGATTACGCTCTGGCCCTGGACTACTTCACCTGGACGTACCTGGAAGACCAGGTGAAGTACCGGCTCCTATGCGAGGAGTCCTTTGCTCTGGCAAAGCTGATGAACTGGACCGAGCCGGTCCTGGAATACTACAAGAACCTCATGGTCAGCTCGGAGCTGGACAAGTGCATGCCTCCGGAGATCAGGGGTTTTGAAGATGGTGGCGATTGATATGAAGATAGCTTACTTCAGCCTGGAGTTTCCCCCTCGGGTCTTCGGGGGTCTCGGAGTTTACGCTGACTCCATCTCAAAGGAGCTGGCATCCCTCGGCCAAAAGATCTCCGTATTCACCCTGGGCGACGGGGATCTGAAACGAAGACAGACCAGGCGCGGGATCTCCATATTCAGGGAGACGCCTGAGCCTATGAGAGACGGCTGGGAGCCCTTCCTCTCGGCCCGGACCCATGCCTGGGGCGACGGCGTGGCTTTCCTCTTCGACCTCATGAGCTATAACCAGCTTGCTGCAGCCTCTTTGAGGGATAACGGTCCCTTCGACCTCGCCGTCGCCCACGACTGGCTGGGCCTTCCCGGCGCCATGGCGGCGAAGAGGAGCGATAGAACGCCCCTGATCTACCACGTCCACAGCCTCGAGGTGGGACGGGAGACGACCCCAAACCAGCAGATCGTGGACCTGGAGGTGAGAGGAGCCCATCTCGCCGACGGGGTGATCACCGTATCTTTGGCCATGAAAGAGCAGCTGGCGAGCCTCGGCATCCCCAAAGATAAGATTGAAGTCTGCTATCACGGCGTCGAGACCGGCGTCTTCAGCCCCTCGGCGGTCAAGCCGAAGAAGATCGAGGAGCTCCGGGAAAAGTACGGAATCGAGGACGGTGACGAGGTGATCCTCTTCGTCGGAAGGCTCGAGCAGGTGAAGGGAGTGATCCCCCTCATCGAGGCGATGCCAAAGGTCCTGGCAGAGCATCCGAGGGCGAAGCTTCTAGTCGTCGGAAAGGGCACCCTCGAAGATCAGGTGAGATCGATGGCCGAGCCCCTCGGAGGATCAGTGAAGGTGGTATCCGACTTTCTTGATTTGGATTCTAAGATTCACCACTACGCTCTCGCCGACCTCTGCGTTTTTCCGAGCTTCTATGAGCCCTTCGGGATCGTGGGAGTTGAGGCCGCCGCCATGGAGAAGCCGGCGGTCGTCGGGGCCAGCGGGGTCTCGGGCCTCCGGGAGATAGTGGACGACCCCTCCTCGGAGCGGCCGACTGGGGTTCACGTGAACCCCCACGATCCCGGCGACATCGCCTGGGGGATAAAACTGGTCCTGGAGGACCCCGAGAGGATGAGGGAATGGGGCAAGAACGGCAGGAAGAAGTGTCTTGATATATTCAACTGGCCCCGGGCGGCAAAAGAGACCCTGGATATCTACGAGAAGGTGGTCTCATCCCGGAGATGAGGCGCCACTACTTCCTCGACGAGTACTGCATCATCGCCTCCGAGAGGGGCAAGAGGCCCTCCGACTTCAAGCACGGCGGGACAAAAGAGCGGTCCGACCCGAAGACCTGCCCCTTCTGTCCCGGAAACGAGGAGCTTACTCCGCCGGCGGTCGCCGTCTACACCGACGACGGCGTCTTTTCCGACGGGGAGAAGAGGGTCAAAGACTGGTGGGCTCGGTCCTTTCAAAACCTCTACCCTGCGGCGACGCCAAGCCCCGAGCCGCCCACTAAAGAATGGGTGGCAGATTTCGCTCGCGGCTATCACGAGGTGATAGTCGAGTCTTCGGATCACGAGAGCGATCCGTCTCAGTTCAGCCGCCGGGATCTCGAACGGCTCGTCTCGGTCTACAGAGATCGTTATCTTCATCACATCTCCCAGGAGGGGGTCGAGTACGTCTCAATCTTCAAGAACTGGGGGCGGGTGGCGGGAGCTTCCCTCAGCCACACCCATTCCCAGCTCGTCGCCCTTCCCATCGTCCCCCCGATCCTGAAGGAGGAGATAGATGCGATATCTTCTGAGCCTCGATGCCCCTACTGCAGCCTCGGCGAACGGGAGGCGACCTCGGATAGGCTGATCTTTGAGAACGACGGGTTCGTCCTCATCGCCCCCTTCAGCTCCATGGTGCCTTACGAGACCTGGATCCTTCCGAAGAAGCACGTCTCGGACCTGGATGGACTCGATTTACAAGGCCTGGCTGATGTTCTGGGAGAGGCGCTGAGAAGGCTCGATCGGCTGCTAAACGGCCCCCCGTACAATTACATGATCTGCCAGCTTCCCCACCGCCGCTACCACCTCAACATCAAGATCCAGCCGACGATATCGATTATGGCCGGATTTGAGAAGAACACCGGGATCTTCATCAACACCGTGCCCCCAGAGTTGGCCGCCCGACAGCTCCGGGAGGTCTGATGGGGATCGATATTTTTCGAGCCACCGGATCTCTCGGGTCAGGCGTTGCAGTCATCGGACTTTTGAAAGCGTATTCGATGGCCTGCCTCGCATTTTCACCAGGGCTTCGATGAGCATAGGCGAAAACCGAAAGGTTAATGAGACGACAGCATAAGAAATTGTAGCAAAAATTGGCGAACAAAATTGAAACGCGAGAATGACGAACTTGACGAAAAGCGATCGGGTCTTGAAATGGTGGATGAAATGCGAATAGGGATGCTGTCATGGGAGAGCCTTTACTCCACTAAGGTCGGGGGCGTAGCCCCTCACGTCTCAGAACTCTCCGAAGCCCTCGCCAGGAGGGGGATAGAAGTGCACGTCTTCACCCGTCGGGGAGACTTCGGTTCCTACGACGAGATCAACGGCGTTCACTACCAGAGGGTCGACTTTGATCAGTCAGGAGACATACTCGCCCAGATGGACCGGATGTGCGACGCCATCTTCGATCGGTTCGGACACGTCCAGAAGCTCTTCGGCGACTTCGACCTCGTCCACGGCCACGACTGGCATCCAGTCAATGCCCTCACCAGAATAAAGGCCGCCTACGGCATCCCTTACGTCATCACCCTTCACAGCACCGAATGGGGGAGAAACGGAAACAACTTCAGCTACGAGGGCGTGCCAAGAGAGGTTGCCCACCGCGAATGGCTGAGTGGCTATGAGTCGGCGATGGTGATCACCACCACCCAGAGGATGAAAGACGAACTGATGATGCTCTACCAGATCCCCGCTGAGAAGATCGAGATCATCCCCAACGGCCTCATCATCGGAAGCTTCAGGCGGTCTGTCGATCCGGGAAGGGTAAAGGAGAGGTACGGGGTCCATCCCCTAGCTCCGGTGGTCCTCTTCTGCGGCAGGATGAACTACCAGAAGGGACCCGGCATCCTGGTGGAGGCCATCCCCAAAGTCCTCGCCCGCCACTGGGACGCGAAGTTCGTCTTCGTCGGCGAAGGCGGTATGAGGCCCATCTGCGAAGGGAGGGCCAGGGAATTGGGCGTCGAAGGGTCCTGTTTATTTCTCGGATACACTCCCAGCAACGTCAAAGAGGAGTGGATGAACGCCTGCGACATGATCTGCCTTCCCAGCAGAAACGAGCCCTTCGGAATCGTGGTCCTGGAGGGCTGGGATGCAGGAAAGCCCGTAGTCGCCACCGATGCCATCAGCATAATCAAGAACTTCGAGGACGGCCTCCTCGCCTACATCCAGCCCGAGTCGATAGCCTGGTGCATCAACAGGCTCCTCGACGACCCCGAAGAGATGGAGAGGCTCGGCCGGGCCGGAAGAGAGCGGCTGGAAAGGGAGTTCACCTGGGACGAGATCGCCCGAGAGACGGAAGCGGTCTATGAGAGAATTTTGATGAAGAAGAAGAAAGAAGAAGTGATGGCCTAGATCAAAGCCCGATTTATCGCATTTTTCCAACCCGTTCTACATCTGGGCATGCATCATGGATATGATCAGGTCGTGGACCTCCTCGGGACGAGCGACCCCCTCGAGGAGGTGGTGGGACCTTCCCCGAGGGGTCGAGACGGTCTTGCCTCCCCCGGCGCCGATCATCGCCCGCGTCCCCACGGCCGCGCCTGCGAGGCTGAAATCGTCGCCGAGGCCGAGGCCCGAGGCGGTGATGGGGATGATCGTCCCGAAGTTGAAGATCTTACCGGGGAAAGACTGCTCCACCACCAGGTCGTTTATGTTCTTGTAGAGGAGGGTTCTCCGGTGGACCCCAAGATGGCCCGACTCCATGATCAACCTCCAGTTGGTGATGTAGTATCGGTGAGACCTGCGGTGCTCCTCGGTCGCCAGTATCCCCAGAACGCCGAAGGCCACAAGGATGTGATTTTGGTCTGCAAACCAGAGAAGGCCCACGCCCTCGAGAAAAGCCGTGTACTCCATTTGGCCCGGAAGGTAGAAGGCGAGAAGCCCCGGAATCGCGAGAGCGAAGAGCCACCTCCAGTTGATCCTGAGAAGGGCGATCAGAACCGCAGGCACCAGGATGGAGAGCCACCAGAGGACCCGGGCCGAGGTCTCGGGACTCATATCCAGAACCTCGATCCTGGGCCCTGATCCGAAATACGCTCCCACCAGGGCGAGGTAGACCCAGATTCCATAGAGACGGTAAAAGGCCAGAGGGTGCGGCCGAAGGGCCCTGATCAGCTCTTCGCCTTTCTGGAGCTTGGGTGACACGTGCCTGGTTTTGAGGTTGATCGGATAAATAACCCTTCTGTCGTAAGAGATGATCCCGCGAAGAAGTGGCAGAGAGGCCAGGTCACAAAGGAGCTCTCCACGACGACATCCCTCGAAAGGTCGCAAGATCATGATGTGGATGTTGGGATGGTCGGGGCACCGAGCGGAAATGGATTGACCGAAAGGTTCAAAAACAGGAAACACGTGGGAGGCAATCGCACCTTTTCGTGCCTCGGTGGCTTAGCTGGCATAGCGCGTCCTTGGTAAGGACGAGGCCGTGGGTTCAAATCCCACCCGAGGCTTGTTTTCTCTACGAAGCCGCGGGGCTTTTGGATTATCTTAATGACTCAGTTAGGATAATTTTGCTTCAATCAAACTGGGTGAGATGTCTGCCTGCGTCTTTGGAAAGTCCCACAAAATATTGTTGTAAACAGATGCGCTTATCTGGATCGAATAGGAATCTGCCGATGCAGAAGGACGAGGAGTGATGCCAACCGGGCCGTCACCTCACTCGCCTTTAGCCCGGATATAGCTGCTCTGGGCTCAGTCTGCATATCCTTCCATCCTCTTTTGGTGAACTAGGTCGAAAAGATCCCGATCCGATCGATTCGTCCTGTTACATTCCTACTTATGTTATCAAAGTATTAATAGATATCTATGCTGCATACTAAAGTACATATGTTTAAAGGTAATCCAACATATAACCCTGAATATTCCTGATATAAAGGTGCCTTTAAGGCTTAAACATAGCTTAACGATTAATGATAAAAATTTATATAATCACGTTGTAAAGAAATATTAGCAATATTAAAAATCTTTATACCTCTTTTGACTTCCATAAACTATAGAAGAGATCATCTTTAGAATTATTGTCTCCATCTGGAAGGACAATACGAGGATTTTCAAACCTCAATATGATAAAAGTTTAATTTTTTTCTTCTCTAAAGCCAGCCCCATCAAAAGTTGGCGATCGGATTGGTAAACGCTATAAATGGGGGCGTAATTGTGGACCAAAGCGTACAGATCTTGGGGCATTCTTTCTTCAACGTGCAGGATATTTTGCCTCGGCTTCGCATCTTTTGAGCTGGCGATGTCAGTCTCTGCTTGAAGATCGAATACGACTTCAATGATCATGCAACTTGCGAAAGCTCAAAGATCGCGATCACATCGAGAGGATTACGCGCCCCGTCGATGACCCCTTTTGAAGATGGCTCCTCCGATCGGCTTTATCCCATCTCGGCGCTGCGATGAAACAAAACGCTTAAATACCAAATAACTTATTAGTACTAACCATAGGTTAGTAACTGCACATATGCGGATCTGCTGAGGTGCTAAAACCCATCTGTGAAAAAGGGATGGTATTGAGACGATCGTCGAAAGATCGTCGGCCGGTCTCAAATCCGCACCTCATGGCAGTCACGCCAAACTTAGTGGATAGGTTGAAATAAAAAGATATTGATATTGTATGAGGATTGATATGGCAGAGGAGTACACGCTCAAAGTGGGTGAAGCCCGTCCTTCAGATGTAGGGAGGGGGATCGCGAGGGTCGACCAGGCCGTCCTGTACAACGCCGGCTGGCAGGCCGGAGACGTCCTTTCCATCACCGGCAAAAAGAAGACTGCAGCCCTTCTTCTCCCAGGATATCCAGAAGATACCGGGACCGGGATCGTCCGTATTGACGGAAACATCAGACGAAACGCCGGCGTGAGCATAGACGATCGGGTGCCGGTGAAGATCATCAAGTCGGCTCCTGCGGGGAAAGTCGTCTTCGCGCCGACGGTCCCCCTGCGGATCACAGGTGGCGAGGAGTACCTTCGCCGATACCTGGACGGAAGGGTCCTCACCCGGGGTGACGTCATCGAGATCAGCGTGATGGGCAGGAAGATTGAGCTGGTGGCGACCAAGATCTCCCCCGCCACCGACGCCGTGATCATAGGCGACAGGACCGGAATCGAGATCAGCGAGAAGCCCGCAAAAGAGGAGAGGGCGATACCGAGGATCACCTACGAGGATATCGGCGGCCTAGGACCCGAGATCAAGAAGATCAGGGAGATGATCGAGCTTCCCATGAAGCATCCCGAGCTCTTCGAGCGGCTGGGCGTCGAGGCCCCAAAGGGTGTCCTTCTCCACGGCCCACCGGGGACGGGAAAGACCCTCCTCGCGAGAGCCCTCGCCTCGGAGACGAACTCACACTTCCAGACCCTGAGCGGCCCTGAGATCATGTCCAAGTACTACGGCGAGTCTGAGGAGAGGCTCCGCGAGATCTTCAAGGAGGCCGAAGAGGAGGCGCCCTCGATCATATTCATCGACGAGATCGATTCCATCGCCCCAAAGAGAGAGGAGGTGACCGGCGAGGTCGAGCGGAGGATAGTCGCCCAGCTTCTGGCGGTGATGGACGGCCTGGAGTCGAGGGGCAAGGTGGTGGTGATAGGCGCCACCAACAGGCCCGACGCCCTGGACCAGGCTCTGCGAAGGCCCGGCAGATTCGACCGCGAGATCGAGATTGGCGTCCCGAATAGGGAGGCACGACTCGAAGTCCTCCAGATCCACGCTCGGGGGATGCCCCTCGCTGAAGACGTGAACCTGGAGAAGCTTGCCGACATCACCCACGGATTTGTCGGAGCCGACATCGCGGCTCTCGCACGAGAGGCCGGGATGAGGGCCCTACGGAGGATCGTCCCGGAGCTGGACCTGGATGTGGAGAGCATACCCGCCGAGATCCTGAACAAGATTGAGGTCGTCAACGAGGACTTCGTGGACGCCCTACGGGAGCTTGAACCCTCCGCCATGCGCGAGGTTCTGGTGGAGTCGCCGAACGTCCACTGGGAGGACATCGGCGGCTTAGAAGACGTCAAGCAGGAGCTGATGGAGTCGGTGGAGTGGCCTCTCGCCTACGCCAAGCTCTTTAGCCACATGGCAGCAATCCCTCCAAAGGGGATAATGCTCTACGGCCCGCCTGGCACCGGAAAGACCCTGATGGCGAAAGCCGTGGCCACCGAGAGCCAGGCGAACTTCATCTCCATCAAGGGCCCTGAGTTCCTCTCGAAATGGGTCGGAGAGTCGGAACGGGCAGTGAGGGACATCTTCAGGAAGGCGAGGCAGGCAGCGCCCACCGTCCTCTTCTTCGACGAGATGGACTCGATCGCGCCCGCGAGAGGAAGCGGCTCCGGCGACTCTCACGTCACTGAGAGGATGATAAGCCAGATCCTCTCGGAGATGGACGGCCTTGAGTCGCTTCACAACGTCGTTGTGATCGCCGCCACCAATCGGCCTGACATCATCGATCCCGCCCTCCTGCGGCCCGGCAGGTTTGACAGGATGGTCGAGATCGGGATGCCCGACCAGGAGGCAAGGCTCGACATCTTGAAGATCCACACAGAGAAGAGGCCGCTGGCCGAAGACGTAGACCTTCTGGCCATATCGAAGCGGACCGACGGCTACTCCGGCGCTGACCTCGCTGCCGTCTGCAATGAGGCGGTGATGCTGGCGATCAGGGAGTACGTCCTGGCCGGAAAGCCCCAGGAGGACGAGGAGATCGAGAAGTACAAGATCGAGGGCAAGCACTTCGAGGAGGCCCTAAAGAAGGTGTTGCCGAGCAAGAAGGAGAGGGACTCCTACAGCAAGTTCGCAGAGGTCGCCTGAGGCACGACCAAGGCTGGGCCGGGGCCGACCCTCGAACCGGCCCTCGCCTCCCTCTAAATACGGGGGTTTAAGTCGGGGTTATTACTCAGTAAAGACTGAATATAAATCTGCATGAATATTTAGTCTATGTTTAAGATATCATGTTGGTAGATAGAAGTGACGTCCATTCGTGTAACCCATATCTTTATCCCTATTTGGTTCGAACCTCCATATCCACGTCCTGGAACTCCTCCGGAACTGATCTTCTAAATCAATTCCTTCAGATCTCTATGACCCTTCCAGCCCCGCCCACAAGGCACTTTTCTGGATATCTCCTCATGATCTCAGACCTGTGAACTGTGCAGTGGGCGGGACAGATAAGGTCCAGATCCTTTATCTGATCGAGGTCGGAGAATCCGTGAAGCCCGCCGATGAGCCCCTTCACCTCTCCGAACCCTGAAGCGACCTCGAGGATCTTTCCGACACCGGGATGGGCGCATCCCGATATCACCACAATCCCGGAGCCGGAATCGATGGCCATCGACTGCTCGATGCCAGAAAGCTCTCCGGTGGAGTATATCCCGGGGTGGATCTCTTCTGGTTTTCCGACCCTCAGAACCTCAACCCCCTTGGGGGAGGGTGAGGAATGAGGGACCACGACCCTGACGGGATTGATCCTGAGAAAATCCGATAGACCACCCATGTGGTCGGCGTGGGGATGGGATATGAAGACCTCCTCGATGGACCTCGGATCTAGACCCAGGACTCTCATGTTCCCGAGGAGCAGGTCGCCCCGCGCGCCGGTGTCAAAGAGGATCCTTCTTCCTCTCGCCTCGACGAGGGCGGAGAAGCCCCAGTCGGCCTTGAGATCCTCTCGGAGGGAAGTGTTGTCGTAGATTATGGTAACTCTCATGGCGAAATCCCTCTTAAATAGCTTCAGATGACATCGTATTCGATTAGGCTGTGATAAGACCTCTCCCCCGGAAACCTGGCCGCAACCTGGGCCTCGCCCTTCGAGAGGTTCGCCTCTCCTCTGAAGATCTCGCCCTCTTTGGATAGGGCGGTCCACCTTCCGTCGTTGATCACTGCAGCCTCCTCGGCTCCGGGTATCAGAAGCTCGAAATCAGTGGCGAACCCCGTCACCAGCTTGCCCTCCAGGGGGCGGAAAAGACGGGCGCCGACTTCGGCGAAGGTTCCAAAGGTCCGGGGGTACGTAGCGCCCTCGATCCCGGCTCTGGCCAAAACGGCGTACTCGATCACAGAATTGTACTCTCCGCCGGCCTCGTCTGCTCGCTTAGCGTAGATTCTGAGGGTGTAGTTTCCGGGCTTCGGGAAGGATGACCTGATGACATATCCGTCATCCTCCCTCTGGGCCATGGTCCGATCTTGTGGAAGCTCTTGCTCCTCCTCGTCCAGGAGCCTTGCCAGAAGGAGAATGTCTTCAGGGGCTGAGAGGTTCACCTTCAGCTCGGACTCGGCATCGATGAGACCCTGGGGATGGCTATCGACGTCTAGGCCCATTTCCCATAACGAATCCCAGATCACCGGAAATCCCGGCTGGACCTGGGCCTTCGGCCCGGCCACCAGCCGAAAGTCGAGGGTCCAGTCGTAGGCCTTTTGATCTTCGCCGTCGCCCCTTTTCGAGTAGATCCGCAGGGTGCGGTTTCCGGGACCGGGGCAGGCGGCCCTCACCAAAACCTCATCAGAAGATCGCCGCACCATGGTGAAACGCTGGGGAAGCTTTCTCCCCTCTTCGTCCAAGAGCTCGGCGATGATGGCGATGTCCTGGGGGGCCGAGAGGGTGACGTTCACGCCCTCGTCGGCATAGATGATGCCTTCAATGGGGCTTTCTATCCTCATCTCGTTCTTGAAGAAGGCGGGCTTTGCGTAAACCATCTCCTGGAACTCCTCCATCGAGATCGGTCTTTCCAGAAGTTGCCAACTGGGATCCTGGGGAAGGTGGGTCCAGACCAGGTCCTCGGGAGGGGTGAAGAAATAGAACTCCTCGAAGCTCTGGACATAACCCTCTTCAGGGTCCAGGTGGCCAGCGCCCCAGGTCGCATCGATGAGTTGCCATTTTCCATCGATCTTTACAGCATTCCAGGCGTGGTTTGCCTCTTCGGGGATCTTCGAGCCGACGGTGTAGCCGTATCCCTTGCCGCGACCTCCGATCACCACCGCCTCAAGGCCGGAGAGTTCGCATAGCTTCGAGAAGAGGGCGCTGTATTCGCTGCAGACCCCCGTTCTTTCAGCCAGCACCTCTTCGGGGCTACGCACCTTCCTGGCGGCTGCCTTCGATCCTTCAACGTCGTACTCGACGTTGGCTGCGATCCAGCGATAGATCCCCCGCGCCCGCTCTTGGTCGTTTTTGGCGGGAACTGCTAGATAACGGGCCAGCGAATCGAGAGACTCCTCCGCCTCTGCCGGGGCATCGAGGGCGTGCTCATCGATCTTATGGTAGATCTTCAGACGGAGATCATAGTCGACTATGCCGCCCGACCCGTTCCTCGAAGAGTTCAGCTCCTCTTGATAGATGGTCACGGTCGGATTCGCAATCGCCTCTTCAGCCCCAGCCGCTGCCATTCCCAGAAGGTGGGGTAGGAGGAGGAGAAAAACCACCCCAAGCCGCACCATATCCTTCCTCGAATTTCAGATCCGATCGCGGTTCAGGCTCCGATCCTCTCTAGGTGAAGGCTGTCGAGGAGCATCTCCGTCGTATCCCACCAATAGCTCGACTCTATCTCGCATCTGGTCATTCCCAGAACCGGCCCCTCCTCCGTCTGGACCTGGTCCGGCCAAAAGATCGCAACGTAGAGGATCTGGTGGTCCTCGTCCTCCCCGATTCCGAGGACACCGGGCTCGCCGCCGATCGTCCATTCGGATGCGTTGTTCTTGACGTAACCCTTCGTCTGGAGGGCCGCCTCGGCGAGGAGCATCTCTGTTCCCTGGTTCACGATTCTGAAGTCGTCGTAGCTGGTGATCTCGATCGTCGCAGCCCTGTTTATTCCGTCCAGGATGATCCTCTGTCGCTCAAGCCCCAGCCCCACCTCGGTCTCGCCGGGCTCGGACCCCTCCTGGATGATGGTGTAGTTCTTCTCTCCCAGGTCGAAAGATACCTCGTAATCTCCGGCAGTCACCGTCTCCATCGTCGAGGGCTCCTTGGTCGCCACCGCCTTCTCGACGGTGACGGAATCGAACAGCTCTTTTGTCGCCGTCCAGGGAAGGCTTGAAGATATGACGCAGGAGGTCTCTCCACGATAATCACCGGGGGCGAGGTATCTGTCCAGCCAGTAGGCTATCTGGTATACCTCTTCCCCCGAGACCTCCCGGAAGGTCGTCAGAAATCCGGTGTGCCGGTCCACGAGCCTGCTATTCGTCTCGATGCCGATGCAGCCGATATTCCAGGGCACCTTTCTGCTCAAGGCTGTGGTTTCACGATCTCCCGCCGGGACGGGGCTGTTGTAGCTCGTCACCTTGATCTGGGCCCGGCCGTCGTCGCAAGTCTTAAGGATCAAACGTTCGGTATAATCGATCCCCGATGGCGTCCTGCTCTCCACCGGTTCAGCAACCTGGACGGTGCAATTGGTCGCAGACTCCAGGCTGAAGGAGACCTTGTAGGGGCCCAGGTCCACGGTCTCCTGAGCCGCAAAAGCTGCCGAGGCCAGGAGCAGGGCTGCTGAAAAAACCAGAAATAATTTCGTTCTCATGATGCTAACCTCCACTCAAAGGCGGGTTTTACCGCAGTTCTCTTAACGGTGGGCTTCGTTCTTAAAGGCTGCGAGATTTCTCGATATTATTTTCAGACTTCCCTGCGTCATTTTAAGCGGTAGCATCCTCCGTCCTCAGCGATTCTTACCGTCACTTTCGGTCTCTGAATGAGCTCGACGGTGGCATTCCAGTCTTCGTCGTCGGGGACGTGATCGTAAAAGCCTTCCAGGTAGTCGCCGAAACCAGAGAGGTGGTTTAGGAGGACCAGGACCTCCTCATCTCCCGAGCACCATCGGTTGATGAGGGCTCTGTTCTCCTCTAAGCTTGGGTGGTAGTTTCCGGAGGCTCTGATGGTGTTTGAATCCAGGACGATGCAGGCCGGGTCCCGGAGGTCGGAACTTTCGGCCGCCCAGTCTTCCATCGATTTGAAGTCGCCGGAGATGACCACGTTTCTGAATCGAGAGCCTTTGTTTCCCTCTGATCCGAACCTGAATATGAATAGGCACGAGCCGGGTGCATGTTTTGAGTGGCGGACCGGGAGGGCCTTGAATTCCAAAGGAAAGAGCTCTTCAGCTCCGACTTGGGGCCTGCCGGGCTGAACTGAGCCTTCGAGATGGACCGGGTGCCAGAGGTCGTAACCCGAGATCGGCGTCCAACCGACCAGACCCTTCAGGTAGCCGAACTTCGCCACAGCGCCGTCTTGGGGGTGATGGAGGGAGTCCTCGGTTCCGAAAACCTTCAGCGGCCCGAATATCCTCTTCGCCGCTTCAAAATCTCGTATTCCTTTCTGGACCATGAGGCCCCTCATCCTGCTGTTGGCGAGCCGGTCCAGGTCTGAGATGTGGTCGAAGTGGGGATGGGTGAGAAAGAGGAGATCCGGCGCCGAGACCCCCTTCTCGATCATCGTCTCCACGCAGGGCGCTCCGGCGTCGATCAGAATGTGGGCGCCTTTCCTGCAGTCTTTGCCCTCTTCCGATATTATGATCGAGGTCGCCGTATGTCCTCGGCGCCTTCTCTTCGGCTCGACACCAAGCTCTCTTCCGAAGGGGCCACCAGTCCCCCAGGTCCATATATCGATCTTCACGACGTCATCCCACCAGCCACCTTCTCCTTTACCAGTTTCTCCTTTACCAGTTTCTCCTTCACCAGTTTCTCCTCGGATCTTTGAATTTTGCCGAAGATCAAAGCCCTGATAGTCTTTTGGTGTTTGGGAGATTTAAGCCATCCGAAACGATACATTTTTTATTAAGAAGCAAAATATAGAGATCCAAAGGGATCTTGAGGGGCGAGAGGGACGAAGGGGGCGACGATAAGCGTAATTCTCCTCATCGCCGTTATGGCGATGGGCGAGGCGGCCGGAAGTCCGGCCATCTCCGAGCAGGCCCAAAGTGAGGACTTCTACAACAGGGTCAGGGCGTCGGGGACCGGCTACTTCGAGGTGGGGTCCTCCGTGGTGGACAGGAGGATGGGGCTTGAATATTACAGCTTCATGTACGGAGACGGCCGCCTGGAGATGGACTCTAAGAGCGGCGTCTCCACCAAAGCCACCAACGTCTATGGAACATTGAACGGATCTGATGTGCCTCTGAACCTTCTCGAAGACGTCAAGATTAGCTACTCCGGCAAGACGCCGATGGTGGGGATGAAGTACATCCACTCTAACGACTTCTACGGTGGGATCGGAGCCGAGGTCCAGGAGTTCTTCGAGGTAACGGAGATGGAGAGGATCCAGACCACCTACTTCGCGTCGACGGATGCCGCCTCTCATGTATCCGACTCCTCCAACGCCACCGCCATCAGAAGCACCAGCCCCGCCCATCTGGTGGGGATGGACGTGGCAAGCAGCTTCAACGGAACCTGGCAGAGCGATTATCGGTGGCACAAGAGCTTCTACAAGGACATGAAGGAGCACCAGACCTTCTCAGGAGTCTTCGACGTCGAGAGGTCTTTGAGGTTCCACGAGAACCCCACCTTCAAGGGGTTCGGTGTGTGACGCCTGATTCATCCAATTAAGATAAGCACATAAATGAGGTGGCGGAGCCTGCTGAGCGTGTTGAGCATGTTGAGAGCATCCGGGACCGCCGCCTCTGCCCCCTCCTTGAAGGTCCGGGACTTCGGCCCCCACATCCCTGGCCGTCCCGGCCCGGCCTTGTTATCTGCTCCGCGGACCTCTGACCTCTTCTGACCGTCTCACCTGAAGGCCGTCTCCACCGTTATCCTCCCCTCCCTGATATACTCTTCAGCCCTGTCCACTGCGACCTTGACCTCTTCGGGCGTGGCCTCCTCGTAATACCTGTTCCGGGCCAGGCCCACACCGCCCTCCTTGACGCCGAGGGTTTCGGCCTCGCCGAAGGGAAGCTCGCCCTCGACGTACAGCCCCAGGGCCCGGTAGAGGCTCGCTCCCACGTTCTTCATCATCGAGGTGAGGATATGCGAGGCCTGGTCGGGGTCGGTCTTCTCGATGATCAGCGCCTGATCCGAGTCGACGCCGATGGCGCGCTTGCCCGACGCCTCCGCGGCCTTGAAGACGCCGAGGCCTGTCGTTCCCGCCGCCTGGAATACGATGTCGGCTCCCTCATTGTACATCTCCGTCGCCATCTCCTCGCCGAGGGCGGCGTCGTTCCAGGTCTCTGCATACCGGACCAGAACCACGACGTCCGGCCTCACCGATTCTGCGCCCTGCCGGTAGCCGACGACGAAGTCGTTTATGGTGGTGCTGTTCTGGCCGCCGAGAAGGCCGATCGTCCCCGACTCGGTCATCAGGCCGGCGTAGACGCCCGCGAGGTAGGCGCCCTCGTTCTGACGAAAGAGTACGGAGTAGACGTTTTCATAGCCGCCCTCGGCGTAGTCGACGGAGGAGTCGTAGATTATGAACCTCTTATCTGGATGCTTCGGAGCGACGCCCTCCAAAAGCTCCCGCATAAGAGCGGACCCCACGATCAGAACGTCGTAATCCTCCCCGGCGGCGGCCTCCTCCAGCTGCTCTCCCCAGGTAGAGGAGCTGTAGCCCGCCTCGATGGTGGCGACCTCGATGCCGAAGTCCGCCTCGGCCTCGACGATGCCCCGGACGGCGGAGTCGAAGAAGGATTCGTCTCCTCGTGCGCCGTTGATGAAGTGGACGACCTTCACGGCGTTCTCGTCAGCGGTGGCGGAGGATGGCGCTATGGATAGGAGCGCTATAATTAAAATGGGGAATAATTTTGGAGTCACGTTTTTTTGGGTGGGGGTTTCTTCTATTATACGGCTTTGCTCATTTTTCAGGATACACACAGAAGGGGAATACAAAATAAAATTTCAATACTTATGTTTATAATAAATATTTGCTCATAAATATTGGCGATAGGTAGATAAATGATGAATGGAATTAACAAATTATGATTCATTTAGTTTTAAATCCAGAGTTCAAGATTAGTGATATTCTAACTGCATTTTCAATTTTCGCTGGCATAGTGGTTACCCTATATGTAGGCAGCGGAATTATTCAACAGAGAGAATATGCAGATAGAATCAGGCGTTCAGCAACTGAAGTTATTATAAAATTAGAGAGGTGGAAAGAGTTAAATCTCCATTTTTTCAAAGAACTTCAAAAAGAAATCGAAGAAAGAACTGCTGGAGTTTATCTAGGTGAAGAGAAAAAAGATGAAATAAGAGATATTATTTGGACGCGTAGTTCGGATTTAAGAGCCGATATTTTGGAGAAGGTTATTGACGAGCAAATCCACCACGCATATAAAGATTTATATCTATATGATCCTAATATAGAGAAGTTTTTCGATAATGTTATCTCTCAACTAAGTTATATAGAATTAAAAATATATCAAAATTTATTAAATAATCTCCAGAATGATATCTGGGAGATAAACGAAACCAATGATGAGCAAGCGTTGAAAAATAGGATGACTTTGACGGCCAATTTAATGGCATATGCATATGAGGACTTAATAAACGAATCTTTAAAGCCAATTCGGCATGAGTTAAATAAAGTGATTCAGGCACCTGATCGAACACTGTTCAAGAAGAAAACTTCGTTTAAAAATTGTATTATTGTGCCAGAAATCCAGAGATTAACTATCCAAGGACTTGAGCATTCCTTAGTTGGTGAATACGCGAACGCAGATCAGAAATATGACGAAGCTCTGAAATTGGTAGATTTCAAGCTACCAGGTTTGTGGGGACTAAGATATATGTCTCAACGAGATGGCAATAATGAAGATGCTGAAAATTCATTTAAAAGATTTATGGATTTGATCAGGCTTGGTGACTACAGTGGCTGGGCAGCTTAATTATGAACCGCGGAAAGAAAAATTGGAGGTAAATTTCATGAATGCTCAAGGTAAGAGACCTATTCCTTTGCGTTGATCAACAAGAAATAACCAAATCAATCTATCGGAGACACAATAGTGCAATATTCTCAAAACCGTGAATGGACAGCCGTATGTATGCAGATAATTCAAAGATTTAAAACAAAAGATGAAAGAATTCAGCAAAATTCAACCAACAAAAGCCCGAAAATGGTGGGGCCACGGCGATTTGAACGCCGGTTACAGGACCCCCAGTCCTGTGGGATACCAGGCTACCCTATGGCCCCGCTGCGGAATCGAGGACGCTGACCACCCATATAAAGCTTATCGCCCGGCGGTCTCGCGCCTCGCGCCGACCTCCACCATCCACAGGCCGCAGAGGACCAGAAGGCCGTTGAAGAAGAAGGCTATCGGGTTCAGGGCGTTCGGAACGATGGTGAAGAGGAAGACCCCCGCCGCAACCGTCCCCAGGCCCGCCATGACGATCCCCGCCCGGACCGAGACCAGGGTGTAAAGGATGCCCACAGATATCAGAACTATCCCCGCCATTATCAGCGGGTTGAATGCTATCATATTCCGTAATCTTGCGACCGTTTACTTATAAGTTATCGTCTCTTGCCCTTTGGTCGCCCCTCTTTTTCCGCCGCAGGTGGGTTTTTGCACCCGGTCCGATCCGCCGCCCGCTTTTGGCCCTGGGGTTTTTGCGCCACCCGGCCTTTGGTCGCCCGCCCTCCCTTGTCATCCCTCCCTTCGCCGCCTATTTACCCTATGGGCTCCTCGGATTTCCTCATGAAGAGGATCTACATGGACCACGCAGCCACCACCCCTATGGCCCCGGAGGTGGTCGAGGCGATGAAGACCGCCTTGGTCGAGGTCTTCGGCAACGCCTCCAGCCTCCACCAGCCGGGCCTGGAAGCCCGGGCGGCCCTGGAGGAGGCCCGGGCGAAGGTCGCGGGGCTGATCGGGGCCAAGGCGGAGGAGGTCTACTTCACCAGCGGCGGGACCGAGTCGGACAACCTGGCGATCAAGGGCGTCGCCCTCGCAAAGCGCGAGCAGGGACGTCACATCATCACCACCTCCATCGAGCACCCCGCGGTCCTGGAACCGTGCAGGTATCTGGAGCGGCAGGGCTTCGAGGTGACTTATCTTCCGGTGACCCGGGAAGGGCTGGTCGAGATCGAGGTCCTGGAGTCGGCTATCCGGGAGGACACCATCCTTATCTCCATCATGCACGCGAACAACGAGATCGGGACCATCCAGCCCATCGCCGAGGCGGGCTCGATCGCTCGCGATCGGGGGATCGCCTTTCATTCCGACGCCGTCCAGACCGTGGGCAAGATCCCGGCGAAGGTCGACGACCTGGGGGTCGATCTGCTTTCGATATCCTCCCACAAGCTCCACGGCCCAAAGGGGGTCGGCGCCCTCTACATCCGGAATGGGACCCCAATCGAGCCGATCATGCAGGGCGGAGGGCACGAGCGGGGGATGAGGTCCGGAACCGAGAACGTCCCCGGCATCGTCGGCCTGGCGACGGCGGCGGAGCTGGCTGAGAAGAATTTGGACGCGGACATGGTTCGGATCGCCGGGATGAGGGACAGGCTCGCCGAGTTCGTCCTCGCCAGGGTCGAGGACTCCTGGGTCAACGGTCACAGGACCAAGAGGCTCCCCAACAACCTCAACCTCGGCTTCTCCTACATTGAGGGGGAAGCTCTGCTGCTGAGGCTGGACGCCGAGGGGATCGCCGTCTCCACCGGCTCTGCCTGCTCCTCGAAGAAGACGGTGGCAAGCCACGTCCTCACCGCCATCGGCCTCAAACCTGAGGAGGCCCACGGATCGCTGCGGATAACCCTCGGAAGAGAGAACACCGACGAGGAGGTCGATTTCGTCGCCAAGGCCATCGTCGAGGTAGCAGAAAAGCTCCTGGCGATGTCGCCCTTCAGAAAAGCTTGAGGTCTGAGGAAATTCCCATCCCTCAGTCCTCTTCCTGGCCGGACCGCACCAGGACCGCAGGGCCACGGCTGATCTCCATCATCTCCTCCGGGGAGAGGACTGCTCTTCCGGTGGCGATGAGATGGCCGTCCTCGTCGACGACGAGGACCTCCTCTCCGGCCCTGATCTCCGGGTCGACCCCGACGACGTGCTTTGCGAAGGCCGTCCCGCCCTTTGCGACGTAGGGCGCAACGTCGTTCAGGATGGTGACCCTCCGCTCCGGTGCCGGAAGATGGTCGTAAAGAAGCTTTGCTCCGAGGCTGCTCAAGGTCAGAAGGCCGTCTCGAGCCCGCACCGTCGCAATCCTCTCACCCTCCCGATAAAGGTGCCTCAGCCTTCCGGTATTCGAGAGCATAAAGGTCGTATCGTCTCCGAAGAGGGCGCGCCCGCTCCCGCGCCCGAACTGAAAGTCGGCAATAATTCTCGCCCGTTTTAGCATCGTTCTAAATTCTTGCCTCATGGGCTAAAAAGGCTGTCATGACGGGGCAGGGCCTGCAAAGTGGCCGCTCCTTACCGCCATCCCATCACCTCCAACCACCATAACCTATTTTGCCCCCAAGGCAATCCTCTCCAGAAGAGTTTACCGGTGATTTAATTGAACTTCCTGGATGATGCTGATCCCGAGATCGCCTCGGCCATAAATGACGAGCTGGAGCGACAGAGAAACGGCCTGGAGCTGATCGCCGCCGAGAACTTCACCAGCCCCGCGGTGATGGAGGCCTACAACAACGTGATGACAAACAAGTATGCGGAGGGCTACCCTGGCAAACGGTACTACGGCGGCTGCACCTTCGTCGACGTCGCCGAAAACCTGGCGCGAGACCGCTGTAAGGAGCTCTTCGGGGCCGATCACGTCAACGTCCAGCCCCACAGCGGCTCCCAGGCGAACATGGCGGTCTACCTCGCCCTGGTCAAGCCCGGCGATACGGTCATGGGGATGGCCCTCGACCACGGCGGCCACCTCTCCCACGGAAGCCCAGTCAACTTCTCAGGCAAGATCTACAACATAGTCCACTACGGCGTGAGCAAAGAGACCGAGATGCTCGACTACGGCGAGATGCTGGAGATCGCAAAGAAGTGCTCCCCCAAGATGATCGTCACCGGCGCCTCCGCATACCCCCGGACCATCGACTTCAAGGCCCTCCGGGAGGTGGCCGACGAGGTGGGAGCCTACCTGATGGCCGACATCGCCCACATCGCAGGCCTCGTCGCCGCGGGCGTCCATCCCTCGCCGGTCCCCTACGCCGACGTGGTCACCACCACCACCCACAAGACCCTCCGGGGCCCAAGGGGCGGAGTCGTCATGTGCAAGCAGGAGCACGCCCCGGCCATCGATCGGGCAGTCTTCCCCGGCGTCCAGGGCGGCCCATTGATGCACGTCATCGCCGCCAAGGCCGTCGCCTTCAAGGAGGCCCTGACCCCCGAGTTCAAGCGCTACCAAAAGCAGGTGGTCAAGAACGCCAGCGTCATCGCCAAGACCCTCCTCGACCAGAACTTCGAGCTCGTCAGTGGCGGGACCGACAACCACCTGATGCTGGTCAAGCTTCTGAAGATGCCCTACTCAGGAAAGGATGCTGAGGCGGCCCTCGAACGGGCTAAAATTACCCTCAACAAGAACACCATACCCTTCGAGCCGACCTCACCCTTCGTCACCAGCGGGATCAGGATCGGGACCCCAGCCGTCACCACCAGGGGGATGAAGGAGGAGGAGATGGTCCAGATCGCAAACATGATCGCCTCCGTCCTTCGGAACATAGACGACGAGAACGTCATCGCCAGAGTAAAAGACGAGGTGGCTGAGCTTTGTCTGAGGTTCCCCCTCTATCCAGAACTGGGATGATCATAGACGGAAAAGCCCTCGCCTCGGAGATGGAAGCCGAGACGAAAGAGTGGGTCGATAAGCTCACAGCACTGGGCAAACGGCCGGGCCTGGCGACGATCATCGTCGGCGAGAACCCGGCCTCCGCGATGTACGTCCGGATCAAGCACTCGGCCTGCGATCGGGTGGGGATCAGATCTGAGAACGTCAACCTTCCCGAAGACGCAAGCCTTGATGATATAATAGAGACGATCCAGGGCCTGAACGAGAGGGATGACGTAAACGGAATCCTCCTCCAGCTCCCCCTCCCCGGCAATCGAGACCCGGCTCTGGCGATGGCAGCAATCGACCCCGCAAAGGACGTGGACGGCTTCCACCCCTTTAACATGGGCTCCCTTTTGGCCGGAGCCGAGAGGCTCGTCCCCTGCACCCCCAAGGGGATCATCTGGGCCCTCGAACGGCTCGGGGTGGACCTGGAGGGGAAGGAGGCTGTGATCGTCGGCCACAGCAACGTCGTCGGAAAGCCACTGGCGGCGATGATGCTCAACAGGAACGCCACCGTCTCCGTCTGCCACGTCTTCACCAGGGACCTTGCGGCCCACACCCGCAAGGCAGAAATTCTGGTGGTGGCGGCGGGGGTCCCAGGCCTCATCAAGAAAGATATGGTCAAACCCGGGGCCTACATCTTCGATGTGGGGATCAATCGGGTCGAGGGAAAGACCGTCGGCGACGTCGAGTTCGATGAGGTCCTGTTGGTGGCGGCCGCGGTGACCCCAGTTCCCGGTGGGGTGGGACCTCTGACCGTCTCCATGCTGATGAGCCAGACAGTCGCAGCCGCCGAGATGCAAGAGCAAATGAACGAGAGATGAAAACTGGATGAAAGCCGATTGAGAAGGTGAGCTCGACTTGTCGCTGGTGGTGGCCTTCGCGGGCAAAAAAAGGGCGATGATAGGGGGAGACCAAAGGAGCATCGCCTTCTTCGGCGGAGCCGAGAGGTTGGAGGAGGAGCTTTACAGCGGCAGGATCAGGACCGACGAGGAGCTCCTCAGAAGGGCTGATGAACTCGGATCTGTTATCCATATAGCCGACGGCCGGGAGAAGGTCTGGAAGAGGCGCGACGGCGAGGTTCTGGTGGGGGAGGTGACGGAGCTCTCCGTCGAAAGCCAGAGACGAAGGAGAGTCTACCTGGTTCCCGGAGGGTACATCCTCGTCGAGATCTCGGGGAAAAGGGCCGAAGTCTCGAAGAGGGGAAAGTCGACCCTGATCATCCTGGGAAATAGGTTCACAAGGGAGTTCGCATACCAGCGGCTTGGAGCTGTCGGCAAGGCCCCAGACCTCTCGTCCCTGAAGTCCCTATTTGAGGAGGCGAGGAGGGCGACCGCCTCGGTCAGCCCAGATTTCACCCTTCTCAGCTCCGACAAGATCCACTCAAACCCTGAAGCAGTCCTTCTTGCGGCACTCCGGGAAGACTGCAAGGAGAGGGGATGGGAACTCTTCGATCTTGCGTGATCCTCGCCGGGGGTGCCGGAAGGAGGATCGGCTCGGAGAAGGCTTTTCTTGAGTTTTTCGGATCGACGATGATCGAGCGGACCGCACAGATCGTCGGCGAGGTCGTCGACGAGGTGGTGGTGGTGGCTAGAGACGAGGAGCAGCGAGCAAGGCTCCAGAATCTCGTCCCTGGAGCTAGGCTCGTCTGCGACTCGGTTCGGGGTTTTGGGCCCGTGGCGGGGCTCGCCGCCGGGATGGCCGCGGCCAGGGGCGATTACACTCTCGCGGTGGGCTGCGACCTACCCTTTCTCATCCCCGAAGTTCTGGACGTACTCTTCAATCTCGCCGAGGGATACGAAGCCGCCATACCGGCTCGAGAGGGCGGCCTCATCGAGCCGCTTCATGCCGTCTACAGGACCGATCCCATGGCCCGGGCCTGCGAGACAGCCCTGACGATGGATATACGAAAAATCCGGGCTCCTCTGGGGGGGCTGCGGGCCAAATACGTCTCTGTGGAGCTTCTCCGCCCCGTCGACCCCGAGCTATTGAGCCTCTTCAACCTCAACACCGAAGAGGACCTCTCCGAGGCAGAGCGGATCGCAAGCCGCCTTAGAAGTAGTGGCGGAGGACCAGGTAGACGATGTAGACCACCAGGGCGAAGATCAAAATCCCTGCAAGAAAGCCTATGATGTGCAGGAGGATCACCGCAACCATCAGCGCGACGACCAGGAGGATGACGTTTTTCAGCAGGGACCCGCTCCCTCTTCCACGAGCTGGAATCTGACGAGTCATGTTTCAGTATCTCTTCTTTGAGATGATAATTATTTCTCCCACTCTCCCCTTTCTGCTCAAAATCCCTTCGTCTCAGATGTGGCTCTGAAGGAGCCGGTAGACGAAGTAGACCACGACGGCGAAGAGAGCGAGCCTGAAGATGACTCCGATGAAGTTCCAGAGGAGGGCGACGATCACCACCGCCAGGACCAGGAGGATGATGTTCTGCTCGCGGCTGCGGATCCTGCCGGATCTGCCCAGCATTCTGCGTGACATGGCGGGAGGATGGGCGGTATCCTCTGATAACCCTTTCCGTCAGATGTGGTCCCCAAATCAGGATCGAGACTTGGAGACGACGTAGATCACGTAGAAGATGACGAATAAGAGCAGGAATTTGGAGAGAAACCAGTAAGAGTTCCAGAAGACGAGGGAGAAGAGGACCGCAAGGAAGAGGAGGCCGACAGTCTTCTCCCGGCACCTCTCGCCATCCGTTTCGGCTGACGGCTTTTCCTCCGCTTCCGGCTTAGGCTCGCGCTTTCCCTTCTGCTTCACAACGACCTCCTCAGCGGAGGTCCCTAATAACCCTTACCTCGAAATCCCCCTCCCACCTTCGCTACCCTGCCGCCTCAAAAAATTCTCCTTTCCCAAAGGAACCAAAAGCGTTATACATCCCCTCTCCTCTGGGGTGGTGGTGATATCGTTTGGACAGGCTTGAGCTTGTGATCAGGAATGCAGAGGAGATCGTCACGCTGGACGAGCTCAAGGCGTTGATGGAGGGAAAGGAGCAGCCGAGGGCTTACGTCGGGTACGAGCCGAGCGGCAAGGTCCACATGGGCCACATGCTCACCGCAAACAAATTGATCGACCTTCAAGCTGCCGGGTTTCAAGTGGTCGTTCTCCTGGCAGACCTTCACGCCTACCTGAACGAGAAGGGGACCCTGGAAGAGGTGAGGGCGACGGCCGACTACAACCGGGACTGCTTCATAGCCCTCGGCCTCGACCCGGAGAGGACTGAGTTCGTCTACGGGACCGACTACCAGCTCGAGCCTGAGTACGTGAAGAACGTCCTGAAGATGGCCAGGAGCACCACCCTCAACCGCGCCCGCAGGTCGATGGACGAGGTGGGGCGGAACATGGACAACCCCCACGTATCCCAGATGATCTACCCCCTGATGCAGGCGGTGGATATCGCGGCCCTCAACGTCGACCTGGCCGTAGGCGGAATCGACCAGAGGAAGATCCACATGCTGGCAAGAGAAGAGATGCCCAAGCTGGGGCTCCAGCCGCCGGTCTGCCTGCACACCCCCATCATCTCCGGCCTCAACGGCGGGAAGATGTCCTCCTCGAAGGGGAACTACATCTCTGTAGACGATTCCGCCGAGGACCTGGACAAGAAGATCATGTCCGCCTACTGCCCGGCAAAGGATATCGAGGGCAACCCCGTCACCGAGCTATTCAAGTACCACATCCTCCCCCGCCTGGGGAGCGTCACCATCAAGCGGCCCGAGAAGTTCGGGGGCGATGTGACCTACGAGAGGTACGATGGCCTTGAGGCGGACTATCTGGCCGGGAAGATGCACCCTCTCGACCTCAAGAAGAGCGCCGTCGAGCATCTCAACGCGATTTTGGAGCCGGTGAGGGAGAAGATGGGGTGAAGGGCAGGCAGCGGGAGGCTGTCGGCCCTAAAATTACACAATTATCGAAACGTCTACTTCATCCAATGAATTGGACGATTAATCTGCATCGTCATTGCTAAATGGGCGCGTTACGGGCGTAAAAGCTTGGAAGGCAAAATGCGTGTATCCCAGAAATCTCGCAAGTTCTAAATATGTTGAGATCGATCATGATTGGTTGATCACAGATGTTTCGGCGCTTGGCACTCTGGTTAACTGTTATCTTTATCTTCACATCTTCTGGATTCTGTGAGGAAGTAGCTTACGTCTTTGGAGAGGATGGCTGTAGCCCGTTGGGCCATTCCAATCTGACCAAATACACCGCCAAGGAATTCATCGCTTTAACAGTAGCTGATGGGCTAAGTGGTGGCGGTATCTCAAGCGAATCACTAAGGACGGTCGCTTCGATCAAGAGAGAGATTGATGTGTGTGTCGATGTCGGCAATAATCTTGTGAGGGGAGAAGCTATCAGGCTTGCACGCAAATACCCTGGAAACTGTAATATTTATCAAATATGCTCCATCTACGAGGACTTACGTGAGAACTGGTATTATGTGCCGGATCCGAGAGGCATCGAGTACTTTCAGTATGCAAACCAGACTTTAAATTATGGAAAAGCAGGCGATTGTGACGACTTTGCCATCCTCATGTCTGCACTAATCGAGAATATAGGTGTATCCACCAGGGTCATCTTTGCATATGGACCTGGTGGAGGGCATGCCTACACAGAAGTCTACCTGGGCAAAGTTGGCGCCGAAGATCAGAGGGTGGAACGGATAATCGATCGGCTCATGGATCAATATGACATAGCAAATGTCAATACACACAAAGACCTTAAGACAGACGAAGTCTGGCTCAACCTAGATTGGTCGGCAGATTATCCAGGAGGGCCTTTTTACGATGCAGAAAAGAACGTCGTCCTTCGAGTCAGAGATGGGTATGACGAATCTCCTGTGAACCCACCAAATGAGCTTCCCCTGGCAATCATCACCTACGAGCCCGAAGAACCGAGCGCGGGGGAGGAGGTAACCTTCAATGCATCTCAAAGCCGCGATCCTTACGGAAACATCACGAGATACGTGTGGAACTTCGGGGATGGGGTGACAGCGGAGGGATGCTCGGTCGGACATTGTTATTCAGATGGTGGAGTTTTCAATGTGAATTTGATGGTGACTGATAACGAAGGTGCAGGAGGCACCAACTCCTCCGAGGTCCGAGTTAATAAGCCTCCTGTTGCCAAATTCGGCTATTCAATTAAAGAATCAGAGCAGGGATATTTTATAAGTTTCAACGCGTCGGAAAGCAAGGACGAGGATGGGAGGATAATTGATTATGGTTGGGATTTCGGGGATGGGGTGAAAGCGGATGGCGTTTCCAAAGTACGTATACATCATTACTATCTAGAGCGCGGCTCTTTCATCGTGAATCTAACCGTTACCGACGACAAAGGCGCAAGTGACACCGAATCCATTTTGATCAAGATAAACGAGCCTCCAGTAGCTAAATTCTCCTATAATCCTGATGAACCGAATGCAAGAGACGAAATAACCTTTATCGCCTCCCAAAGTACAGGGTAGTCTACCCTAATTAGGTTTATATATCTTTTTTATCGATAGTATGTTCGGGGTAAGCAATGAAGGCAAATCGATTAGTTTTAGCTGGTTCGTTTTGCTGGAACAAAGATTGT
>Ga0272442_10000846_pt1 | contig 47799 bp, 44 predicted proteins | sample SSMForm2O_FD_200262 | JGI IMG/M metagenome (GOLD analysis project Ga0272442, IMG submission 200262) | Marine sediment archaeal communities from Little Sippewissett salt marsh, Falmouth, MA, United States - SSM-Form-2O | ecosystem: Environmental > Aquatic > Marine > Wetlands > Sediment ... | reverse complement strand
ATACCGCTGGATACTATTTACAAGAAACATTTAATCTCTATGCTTATCCCTCTGCGTTTATAGATGGAGGAGATAGTGTTGTTGTTGGTGGCTACACTGATGAAGATCTCTATATTAATCGACTTGAACGGGTGTTAACTAGAGATGTTCACGATCTCGATTTAAGTATAGGCCTTTCATTCAACCAAGATTCAACACTAACCATAACAGTTGATATCACAAATAACGAAGTAATACCCAATACAGCACCTGCTACACCAGTAATAACCGGTGAAATAGATGGGAAGAAAGGAACAGATTATGAATATACCATTGAATCAGTAGATGAAGAAGATAATAATGTATATTATCGTATCGACTGGGGTGAAGGAGAAATTACTGACTGGTTTGGTCCTTATGAATCTGGAACTGAAATAAGCGTTAATCACAATTGGACTGAACGAGGAGAATATGATATTAAAGTTCAAGCCAAAGATACCTACGATGCTGAAAGTGAATGGGGTAGTCTTTCTGTTTCAATGCCCTACCAAAAATCCATCGACAGAAATCATCCTTTCAAACAAGTAATAACTTTAATTAGAACCCTCATCCAAAAGATAATGATCAATGAAAATACTCCTCCTGATCCGCCAGAAATCAACGGGCCAACTGAAGGAAAAATTAGTGAACTTCAAAGATACGATTTTTTTCTTACAGATCCAGATAATGACCAACTTCTTCGTATAGAAGTCGATTTTGGAGATGAGATTTTGGTAGAACGCTGTGGATGTGACAAAGCTTGGAACAACGGGACAATTATCGATATTAATCACATTTGGGAAGAACAGGGAAATTATACTGTTACTGCTCGGGTTATGGACACAAATAATGCCTGGAGTGAATGGTCTGAACCATTAACTGTCACTATGCCATTAGAGAATCAACAGTTTGAAAATAATAAACAAATCAGTTATGTTGAATAATTGTAAAATAAAAAAAAATTAAAGGTTAGAGTAATCCTTTATATTTTTCAGCATTAAGCAAACTATTAATTTCATCTTTATTTTTAATTTCGATTTCAACAAGCCATCCATCATCATAGGGTTTCTCATTGATAATTTCTGGAGTGTCTTCAAGATCTCCATTCACTTTGATTACCTTTCCGCTTATCGGTGCATAAATTTCAGAAACAGATTTTACAGATTCAACAACGCAAAGTTCATCACCTTTTAAGATATCTTTTCCGACATCAGGAAGTTCTGCAAATACGATGTCAGTAAGTTCTGATTGAGCATGATCTGTAATACCAACAACAGCAGTATTTCCTTTTACATGAACCCATTCATGAGTTTCGGTATATTTTAACTCATCACGTACTTCATCACTCATAGTTATCAAACCTTGTATTTACCTACATATCTTAAATCTTTCTTTACTAAGTTTCACTCCAATCTTTTTTAACAAAAGGAGGTTTTACTACTTCGGCTTCAGCAAATTTATTTCTAATTTTAATATTGACTAAATCACCAATAGATACAACATCATGATCTAGATAAGCCATAGCAATACCAGTATTCAAACAAGGAGACATACTTCCACTGGATACAACACCAATAGTAGTACCATCTTGTTCAACAAGCATACCCTGTCTTGGAATCCCTTTTCCCGTGCATTGTAAACAGGTTAATCGCTGATAGTCCCCCTCTTCTTTTTGTTTTAATAATGCATCTTTACCAATAAAATCGTGATCCCAATTCATCGCCCATGATAAATTTGCTTCTAAGGGAGTTCTCCCCCCTTCGAATTCATTTCCGGCAAGTAAAAAACATTTTTCTAAACGAAGAGTATCTCGGGCACCAAGACCAATTGGTTTAATACCTTTATTCTTACCAGCTTTCATAATTTCCTTAAAAATTGAAACCCCATTTTCTAAAGGAGTCACCTGTAATTCAAAACCAAGCTCACCTGTATATCCAGTATGAGAAACAATGCATTCTTTATCAGCAACTTTTGCAGGAGAACACGCAAAAAAACCAACTTTAGATAGATCGATATCAGTTGTTTCTTGTAATACCTGTTGAGAATAAGGACCCTGAACTGCTATGATTGCATAATCTCTACTCACATTTTCAACGGTTGCATCTAAGCTAAAATGATCTATTTGTTTTTTTAACCAATCTGTTACGGGATTTGACATTCCGGCATTAGGAATAATCATATATCGATCATCAATATGCATAAAGATGGTATCATCAATAATCGTTCCATCCTCTCGAGTTAATGCTGTATATTGACTTTTTCCCAATCCAAAGCGAGATGCATCTTCAATTGTTGTTTTTGTAAGTAATGCAGCAGCATCTTTTCCTGAAATCCAAATATTACTCATATGCGATACGTCGAAAATACCAACCTGTTTCCGAACAGAAAGATGTTCATCTTTAATAGATGAAAATTGAACCGGCATGGTAAAACCAGCAAATTCAGTAAATGTTGCGCCCATTTCTTCATGTAATTCATGTAATGGTGAAGTTATTCCCATATGTTATGACCTCATGGGTGAATCACCATGGTCTAATTTAATATTTCGACAAAACCTTTATTCAATCAATTGGTTACCCGATACGAACAGAATGATAGATACAAGTGATCTTTTAATTCAGAATAATAAGAAACTTTTTACTAAAAATCTAGAATCATCTAAAGGTATCACTATATACGGAGAGCAATTAAAAACGATTAATGGAAATGAGTATCGATCATGGAATCCTTATCGAAGTAAATTAGCTGCAACTCTCCTTAAAAAAAAGTATTTATTTTCATTGCCAAATGATGCAATAGTACTTTATTTAGGTGCGGCGACTGGTACAACCGTATCTCATGTATCCGATTTATTACCACTTGGAACTATTTATGCAGTAGAACATTCACCAGTAAGCATGAAAAAATTCTTATCTGTTGTTCAACATCGCCAAAATATCATTCCAATATTAGAAGATGCTAATCATCCTGATCGCTATTTTTCAATTGTACCACAAGTAGATTTACTCTATCAAGATATTTCTCAGAGAAATCAAGCAGATATTTTCATACGAAATATAAAACAGTATCTCAAACCAGATGGAATAGGCATCATCATGGTTAAAGCTCGCAGTATCGATGTGTCCCTACCTCCAAAAAAAGCATATGAAATTGTAAAAAAAGAGTTATCTGAGCATCAAATCCCCATTGAACAATCCTTTAGTTTATCCCCCTATGAAAAGGATCATGCAGGTTTTATCGTTAAAAATAAAAATTAATTCGAAAGATGCATATGATACGAAAATCTATTGAAATTGGATTCTTAAAATTCATTGTCCCCTTCATCATTGGTCTTGCAACCGTGTATACCATAGGAATGCTTCTACCCAATTCAACTTACAAATATTGGGCACTAGTGGCCGCATATTTTTTTCCACCTTTTGGAAAGGAAACCATCATCCCCATCGGCATATATGGGGGAAAAATACCCATTCCCTTCAGTAGTGACATCGTGACAATAACTCCCATTCATCCAGTGGTAATGGCACTCTCTATTGCTTTTGTTGATATCATCGTGGCATTGTTCTTAGTATGGAATTATGATCTTGCAAAAAAAATTCCTTTTGTTGGACCATTTATGGAAAAAGTTGAAAATATTGGAAAAAAATCATCGAGTAAATATACATGGATTACACCTCTTCGATTTATCGGAATTGTGTTATTTGTAATGGTTCCGTTTCAAGGATCAGGTGGTCTTGTCGGTTCTATTATTGGTCGATTTATTGGTATGAAACCTATTAATACATTTCTTGCAATAACTGTAGGTGCTGTCGTAGGATGTTCATTAATCGCATTTTTTTCCGATATCATTCTCTCCCTATTTATTCAAGATATCTTGCTTGCAATACTCATCCTTATCATCATCATTGTGATTGGGATTATGCTCTGGATGTATAGGAAAAATAAAAAAAGAAAAGCAATGAGTTCTAGATGATTTTAACATTAATCTCTTTCAGCATCCGATTGATAATATAATCTGGTGCCTCATGAAGCAGTTCTTTAAAATGAGATGGAGGAATAACATCCGATTTACTTAATTTCTTAGATCTACTCATATGACGTTTGATTTCTTCAAGATAGAGTTCTTTTATTTCCTGAGAATGTTTTGAAAGTTTCTTTTGGATTGCTTTGATCCTTAGCGAATTATTACTAAATGTTTTATTTTCAAGTCGAGTGAGCAAGGGGATAATAACGCTATCAATCATTTCACCGTTTTCTAAATCCACCAGATCATCAGCTAATTGGTAAGCTAGACCAATCTCCCGGCCATAATCGGCAAGTACATCTAAAATCTCTCCTGTTGCTTCTGCTTCTATTGCACCTGCTTTGCAAGCTGACGAGAACAATGAAGCGGTTTTCATGTTGATAATCTTGTAATATTCATTAAAAATCTTTGATTTTGATGAAAATCCAAATCCATTACCATTATTGTTTTCTTCATCTTCTTCAGAAGCATTATATTCAACTTCTTCCAGTTCCCCATTTAATACTTCATCCCAGGTATCAACATAAAGTTTTGCAATTTTATTACCATGACTTAAGGCAATATTAAATCCAATAGAAAGCATACGATGACCAATAAGAAGCGCTTTCGGGACGCCTTCTTGAATATGAAATGCCATCCTACCTCTTCTGGTTTTATCACCATCTATGATATCATCATGAACCAGTGAAGCTGTGTGGGCTAGTTCAATAGCAACAGACCCTTCTACTGATCGTTGATATTGATATGGAGTTTCTCTTCCCCCAGTACACACTTTAAAACATAATTGTTGAACCATAGGGCGGAGACGTTTCCCAGATTGAAGGATCGAGACAATTTGTTTGTCTTTAATCACAGATTTAATTTTATTTTCAACGTCAACTTTTGTGATATCAAAAAAGTCCACTAGTGTAATGTATGAATCAATGCCATTTGTCATCGAATTACCTCTATTTGAATGCCTCGACCTGGGGCGTGAAAATGCAAGAGGTTAATGATACATCCTATTTTATAAGTTTTCCCTGTTTTTAGTATACTTTATAACAGAATAAGGATAAATTTTTATAAATTTATATTTTTGAACGTAATCTCACCTATAATCGATATTTCTTATATTTTCTGATATATTGGATCGAGCGATAATATATTGTTCACTGCTACTTTTCCGAGATGAATTTGGAGAAAATTGTTTTACTTGCTTAAACGAATCCTTTACTTCTGAAACAAAATCTTGAAACATCTCTCCCATAAATATCTTACAAACAAAAGATCCATTTTTTTTTAGTATGTTCTGCGCAGTTTTTAACGCTTGACTACATAGATAGATACTTCTAACGTGATCCATAGAATAATTTCCCGATATATTTGGCGACATATCTGAAATTACTACTGAAACCGGTTTGTAATCTAACGCGTTAAAAATAACATCAATTGTTTCATCTTTGGTCATATCCCCCTGAATAAATACCACATCCTCATATGATCTAATAGATGAAAGATCAACTCCAACCACAAATCCATCTGGTTGAACGAGTTTATAGGCAACTTGACTCCATCCACCTGGAGCTGCACCAAGATCAACAACTCTGTCTCCTGGTTGAATAAGATGAAATTTGTTTTGAATTTCTATTAATTTATATGCCGATCTAGCCCGGTATCCTTCTTTTTTTGCTTTATTATAGAAGTGTTCCTTTTTTTTCTCCCTATACCATCGAGTCATAATTACAGGATAATATCAATGTCCAATCGTTCAGCAAGTTCCTTATATCGATTTCGGATAGTTACTTCAGTTACACCAGCTACATCAGCAACCTCTCTTTGTGTTCTTCGTTCCCCGCAAAGAATTGAAGCAATATAAATTGATGCAGCAGCAACTCCAGTTGGTCCTCGTCCACTGGTAAGTTCCTTGTCCGCAGCATCTTTTAGGATTTCTATTGCTTTTGCTTGCACATCACCAGTTAATTTTAGCTCACTGCAAAACCTAGAGATATAATCTTGTGGTGATGTAGGCATAAGTTTTAATCCTAATTCACGAGCAATAAATCGATAGGTTCTTCCAATCTCCTTTCGAGAAACTCGAGAAGCATTAGCAATTTCATCAAGAGTTCTTGGTACATTACACTGCCTACATGAAGCATATAATGCTGCAGCAGAAACTCCTTCGATACTTCGACCGCGAATAAGGTTTTTTAAGACTGCTTTTCGATAAATCATCGCTGCAGTTTCTCTAACATTTCTTGGAAGTCCCATTCCTGAGGCCATTCTGTCAAGTTCGGATAGAGCAAAAGCAAGATTTCTTTCAGTAGCATCACTAATTCGAATTCGCCGTTGCCATTTTCTTAATCGATATAACTGTGCCCTGTTCCTAGTTGGAATTGATTTCCCATAAGAATCACGATTTTTCCAGCCAATCATCGTGCTAAGACCCTTATCATGTATTGTATAGGTCATTGGAGCGCCGACACGAGCACGTTTTTCTCGTTGGTCGCTATCAAATGCCCTCCATTCTGGACCATGATCAATAAAATCTTCATCTATGACCAGACCGCAATCCTCACAAACCAGTTCACCTCTTGAATAATCACGAGTAAGATGAGTACCAGCACATTCAGGACATCGAGTGATTTCTTCAATATTTTGTTTATTTTTTTTCTTATTAGCTTTAGCTTGAATCATAGATGAGTTTCCCCTTTCTCCATTTATAAATTGCGATATGTTTTTAAATGACAATAAACAAAACATATATAAACTTTACTATTCAACCCCATTATGAGATTAATATTTTCCGTTTCTGCTTGAGATCAACAATAATAAATCGAATTATTTACGAGAAAAAAACGATTTATAGGTTAAATAAGAAGCATAAATATCAAGTTTACTCGTCACTTCAAAAGGCGCATGCATGCTAAGAACTGGTGGTCCAAGATCAATTACAGACATTCCCAATCGTGAAAAATATTTTGCAACCGTTCCACCTCCACCTTTATCTACTTTTCCAAGTTCACCAGTTTGCCAGGGAATATTATTTTCATTCAACATTGATCTAATCTCACCAACATATTCTGCAGGTGCATCATTGGCACTATATTTTCCCCCATGACCTGTGTATTTTGACATGGCGATGCCATTTCCAATGGACGATGCATTTTTCAATTCAAAGACCTGTTTATAATTGGGAGTTACTGCTGCATCTACATCCGCAGAAATTACTTTACTGTTCATCATTAACGTATCCATATCTGCTTCTGAGTCTAATTGTTTTAACACATATCTTATAAAAGTCATTGCTTGTGCAGATGTATTGCCTTCACTACCAATCTCTTCTTTATCAACAAATAGGGCTATAGCCGTGTACTCTGGTTGATCGATATCAAGAATTGCCTGTAGAGATGTATATGCACATACTCGATCATCCTGACCATATGCTCCAATAAGTGCTCTATCAAATCCAATATCTCTTGGTTGATATGCCGGAACTGCTTCAATATCTGCAGAAACAAAATCTTCCTCTATCAACCCATACTCATCATGTAAATGTTGCAACACCATCTTTTTCAGTTTACTATTGCCACCATTCTTTTCCTCATCATCTTTATCATCTTTATATGGACGATTTCCAATTGCAATATCCAGACTTTCACCCTGTATGGCATCTCCAAGTTTTTTTGTATTTTGAACTTCATGAGACAAATGTGGTAATAAATCTGGAACACAGAACACTGGATCCCCTGGTTTCTCACCAATAGACAATGTAACCAGAGATCCGTCTTTTTTCACAATCACTCCATGTAAGGCTAGAGGTATAGTTAACCAATGAAATTTTTTAATTCCACCATAATAGTGAGTTTCAAGAAGCGCTAAATTACAATCACTATCTTCGAACAAAGGAACTTGTTTTAAATCCAAACGAGGTGAATCAATGTGAGAAATAATTAATCGAACTCCTTCAGAAATCGGACGAGATCCTCTAACAACCACTGCCGCTCCTGCATGTTTGTTAATAAAAAGCTGTTTATCACTTGATTCTACTGTGTTTTTAATGTATTCAATTGCTTCTCGTTCTGTTTTCACCTGGGATAAAAATGTTATATAATCGTTACAAAAATCAAATGCTGAGTTAATTTGTTCTTCTGAAAAAATGTCCCATGCAGATTTTTTTTTGTATTCAAAACTTGAATCATCCTCTACCATACAGATGCCTCTTTTGCACACCATCAATACCTTGACATATTAAAAGATATCTCAAAAAAAGAAGAGAAAGAGGTTACCGTTTGATAACCACAACAAGAGCGACAATTCCAATGATAACGATAATCCCAATAATAACAATGAAAATCATAATAGGACTATCCTCAGAATCACCATTTTCATTACCATTATTTGTATTTCCATTATTTGAAGAATCACCTTGAGAAACAGTAATTATTAATGTATCAGATGCCTCAGTTCCCTCTGCATCAGATACCATTACTTCAACCATATATGTTCCTGGATATTGATAGGTATGCGTTACTGTCTCACCAGTACCACTAGAGCCATCATCAAAATCCCATTCATAGGTGTAATCTATTTCAGTTACTCCCATTCCTAGAATATCCATTAAATTCGTTGTCAAAGCGGTTAATTCAATTTCTTCTCCAGTTTCGGTTGTTTCGGGACCATCTATCTCAGTAACAAACAAAAATGAATCTGGTGCAGCATCCATATAAAACTTAGATGATTGTGAGGTTAGTGATATTTCCATAAACATGGACTGAGCTCCAATGTTTGTAATTGTTTCATTTACTGCATCTAAATTAAAGGTTGCTGTGAACTCATCATCATTAATAGTGTAATCGACCACATCTTCATAATTCATTGTACAATTCCCAAAAATATATTCAATTGAATATTCTGTTTGATCAGTAGTAATCATAATTATATATGCCAATGGGACGGGTTCTGAAAAATAGCCCAGGTAAGCAGATTCGTTCAAATTGTAAATATCAAGTGTTTCCTCAACTTGGCCTTTAGAATTAACTTTAAACATAACAGTTACTTCAGTTTCACCATCAACACGATCATAAGATACTTCAATAATATCGGCACTTGGAAGTTCATCCGTCGTATATTGATTTTCACCTTGTTCAGTGGTCTCAAATACAATAACATCATCTGAGTCATCTACTTCAACACCACTTTCAGCGTTAATCGATTGTGCCATAAGAACAAAACTGAAGAGGGCGGCAATCATCATCACTTTTTTTACTGATTTCATGGTTACATCACTTTTCTATGAATTTAGCATCCTTATTTCTTCATGCTATATAAAAGTGTTTTTCCTTCTCATTCTATATATACGTTTGCTCATAGTTCGGTTTTATCCAAATGATTTATCTCTGATTCTCCGTCATTTTTACCTTAATGAAAAAGTATTTCATAGGGCAATTTGATTCAGGGTCTTATGGCAATTGGTTTCGCATTATTAACAATAAGTCCACTATATGAAAAAGAAGTATTTGCTGAATTAGATAACAATATTCCCCAAATCGTTGAAGTACATCCACTTTTTGGCGAATACGATATTCTAGTTAAAATCAAATGTGAAAATATCGATGAAATTGGGGAAACAGTCATAAAAAAAATCCGATCGTTAAAGGGCGTCGTAGATACGAAAACAATGATAGGTACTCGAAGTCTAGAAGGGTAAACAAATCTTAAATTAATTCAGTAATCCAAGTAGTCCAAAGCTAGATAAGATAACATATTGACACAACTGACTGGTTTGTCCTGCTTGATCATAGGCAATCACTTTTATTATTGACAATCTTCCGATGTTTCTTCCACTAGTGATGAATGAGTAAGGTTCATCATAGTCTGTTTTTTTCAAATCATTATCTAAATAAAACTCAACTTTTTCAATTCCTGATTGATTATCAAAAATAGTATATTTTGAATTTAAAAATCCAATGATAATCGTTCGATTAAGTAATCGATATACTGGTATATTGTTGAAATACAATACGTTATTTTTTGGTTTAACGACATTGATTTGTGGAGTCATTCTGTCTATTTTAAAGGTCACTGATTTTTCATTTTCTTTGTTACTTGCATTATCAATAGCAAAAAACGATAGTGTATGTTCTCCATCAGGTTTATCAAAAAAATAAATGTTTCCACTATACTCTTTATATCCCTGATCGTCTAGATTATACCAAATCAAATCTACTCCTGAGAACGAATCAACTGAGTCTAAGTGTAAACTAACAAAACCAGTATACCAACCATTCTTACCCATAGAACCATATATGTTATAAGAAGTCAAAGGTGGTGTTTCATCACCAACATATACTTTTTTCGTAATTGCATTTACATGACCTTCATTATCAGTAACTGTCAAACTAACCATATATGTCCCATTAGAACTATATGTATGTGTTGGATTTTGAACAGTAGATATTACTCCATCACCAAAATCCCATTCCCATTCAGTAAGATCACCAACAAGAATTTGTGAGTCATCAATAAATTGTATTACCTCCTCAGATCGTGGATTCTGTGGAGAATAAGAAAAAAAAGCAAGAGGTCTAGCATCATATTTTGCCCAGTTAATATCTACATTATCAATATTCAAGCTCCCATATTCTATGTTGAAGAATCCATCATACCCCCAATTTGATCCCCAACTATTTTTTACTATCCAATATCCGCCATTTTCAATTGATGGGTCATCATTCCAACCAACAAGGATAACCGCGTGATTAGCTCCATTTTGCTCAACATATGGATAGTAATCCGTTGGTTCTTGATGTTCTACTCCCCATCGAGCAAAATCACCAGTGGCATAAAACATTGTTACTACAGGGCCATAGGTCATTATCGATGACTTTATCGCATCAATATCCTCGGGATAACTTGGTCTCCAAGATCCAAAATCAGCTAAAGGGATTAATTTATTTTCCCAATCATCACATTTATCAGAACAAGGGATTGAATCATCTGCTCTGTACGGAAAGCAGTCCTCGGGTATTAATCCATTATGATAATTCCCCATAGATGATGATGAACTAATGAGTTTAAAAGCCGAGAGTGGGTATCCCCCATTACAACTTCCGGATCGAGGTAAACAGGATAAGATATATTGTTCAGATAAATCAATATCTAAATTTGGATTTTTCCAAGCAATATCTATAATACTTTCGAAACAGCTTACTGCTGCAAATGCCCAGCAACTTCCACAGGAACCTTGATTCTTTGCAGGGGTAGTATAATCATTCCCAAGATATGATTTCCAGCTAAATTCCGACGGGAGAGAATTAAAGGTATTTGGTTTTTCATCCCGATTTACATTATCAGGTATGGTAAAATTCCCCATGACATAACAGGGCTGGATATTAGGGTCTGTAATCAGATTGATTCCACACCCAGAATATAAATTTTGTTCGATTTTTTCTTCTTGAAATTTTGCAGAACTTGATATAATTGATGTGTTTAGGAAAAGAAAAATGAATATACTTATCGCTATTATTTTAGCTAATTTATTTTTGTTCAAATGATTTGCCCCTTTGGTAAGATTATAATAATCTATAGCATTTTGTCTTTTTATTATTTTTCATCAATTAATAATGTTCGCATAAACGATAATTAATTGAAAACTAACAAATTTTTATAATGATAAATAACGAGAATAAATTTTTATTTCAAATATTGTTACCTACAATATATTTATAATACTGAATTAATATTGTTTATAGGGGACCTTAATGTCAAAACATGCAGTCATTGGATTACTAAGTATTATTTTTTTCATTATTCTTCCACTTTCACAGGGAATATACATTCAAGATAAACCTGTAACAACTTGGTATGTTGACGAAAAGAATGTTAATGGACCATGGATGGGCAGTATTCAGTATCCTTTTTCTCATATTCAAATAGCGATAGATACATCAAAACCTGGTGATATTATCATTGTATCAGATGGCGTTTATCGAGAAACAATAACCATCTCAAAATCGCTAAATCTGCAAAACAAGGCATCTCATCATCCAATCATCGATGGGATGTACAATCAATCTATTGTTCAAATTACTCAACCAAACGTTAACATTAGAGGATTCGTTATTAGAAATTCAAGTGGTGCTCAACAAAGCTGTGGTATTCGATGCAATGCATCTACTATTACCATTTCTCAATGCCAATTTTATCGTACGAAATCTGGCATACGAATAGAAAAAACAGCTAATAATTCAATTTCTAATTGTCTGTTTCATACCAATGGAGAAGGCATTGCAATTATTGATTCTCATAACATTATAATAAAAACAAATGATTTTACGCATAACGGGTTAGGAATAAATTGCGATCATTCCTCATTTATTGACATACATGATTGTTACGCTACCATAAATGGAATAGGGATCTTTTTAAATGATTCAACTCAAATTACTATTCGTAACACTGCAAGTTTTAATAACAATGATAATCAAGGTGGTATTTTCTTAAATAATTGTGAACAAATCAGTATAGAAAATTCTCGTATAGAACACAATGGATTTGGAATAAAACCATTTGATTGTAAAAATATTTTCATAAATGAGAGCACCATTCAATATAATACTCATGTAGGAGTCTTTGCTGAAAGAACTGTAGATTTATTTCTCAAACATTGTTTATTAACCAAAAATTTTCGCTATAGTATTAATGCAGCAAACAGTGTTCTTTCAGTACATCAATCAAACCTGATCGCTTCACTCGTTGGTCTCTACGCTGAAGGTTCAGTGATTCATGCAACTGAAAATTATTGGGGTTCTTCATTTGGACCGGTATTTTTTGAACATCCTACTATTGATCGAGTTAGAGTGAAATCTTCTGAAATCGATTTATGGCCAGTATCCGCTGAAATCTATGATGCAGGGGCTAACTGGACTATTAATTCTTCACGTTGTATAATATCACCTTCTCTCTGGCTTCATCCCGTTATAAACATTTCTGGAACAGATAGCGACGGAGATGGTGCAACAGATTCATGGGAAGAACTCTTTGGTTATGATGCATATGTATGGAACGATCATCGCCATCTTGATCCTGATAATGATGGTCTCTCAAATATTGAGGAATGTTTTACTGAAACATGGGGATCTGATCCCTTTCAAAAAGATATTTTTCTTGAAGTTGATTGGATGTCATCACAAACGGGGCCTCCCAATCAAAACAGATTAAGTGATTCTGACATTATAATGATGGAAGAGATCTTTAAAGAACAGCAAATCAACATTCATGTTGATCATGGAGAATTAGGTGGCGGTGAAGAAGTGTTGTATCAGACTAATTTTTCTTATGCAGATCTAAGAGATATTTACTGGAATTATTTTTTACATGAAGACTTAAATAATCCACGAAAAGGAGTGTTTCATTATTGCATTATCAATGACTGGGGGCCAGGTCCAGGTTTTGCATTTGTTGGTTGGGATGGACTAGATAGTTTTGATATTTCAGCTCAAGAATTAGCCCAGAATCAACCTTCAAAGGATCGTAATATTCTTATTGTTGGGGGAAGTATTCATGAACTTGGACATACGCTGGGTTTAACTGTTGATGATCATCAGGGCAATGATAATCAGATAGCAACCTGGATCTTTTCAAAACAATGGTGGAGGTATCGACAATATAAAAGTTGTATGAACTATTGGTATACCTATCGAATTCTTGGTTTCTCGGATGGAAGTCATGGATCTTATGATTTCAATGACTGGGCTCATATGGATCTCTCTTTTTTTAAGAGTACTCATTTCGATCTGCCAGATCAATTTTTTAATCTTCTTTCCACTTAGTAACTAAAACTCCTATTAAAAAGAAGATAAAAGCAAATGCTAACACAAACCCAGTAAAATATAAGGTCTTATCCATGTCTGCATAAATCATCGTATTGCGTAATCCTTCATTGACATAATATAACGGTAATGTTTGAGCAATAAGTTGAAGATATGATGGCATTTGATCAAATGCAAAAAAAGTTCCAGATAGAAACATCATGGGAAATGTTATTGCGCCTCCCGCCATATCCGCTGTTTCTTCTTCTTTTACAAAACGACCTATGATCATCCCCATTCCTGAAAATAGAAAACTTGTTGCAATAATAATGATAATAGCAAATATGGTAAAATTAATACTTAGATTCCACACAAAGAAGCCAACAAGTATAATCACACTAGTTGAGAGAAACGAGAGAAACAACATAAAAAGCATTTTTGAAATAATCCAATCCATCTGAGAAACAGGCATAGTTTGCATTTTTCGAAGAATCCCATCTTTTCTATACTTCGTGTTTCGCTCTATACTCCCATAAATACAAGAAGTCATGATGGTAAATCCAATCATCCCTGGGATAAAATAATCAATGAATTCAAAGTCATCACCAATGGTTTCTTCTTTTTGCATGGTTATAACGTGTCTGCCACCAGAGATTGCCAAATTATATTCTTGAAGTGTACTGGAAATGATGGTTTGCACAATAGAAGTTGTGGTTTGCTGTGAGGGGTCATAATGAAATGTAAGTTCACAAGATACATTCTCATTAACTGATGCTTGCTGAATACTATTTCCAAAATCAGAGGGTATGACTAATCCAGAAAAATTACCCTCCTTTTTCATGTATTTTTCTATATTTATTGATGAGCCTATTTCATTAATTCTAAGCATTGAAGTTTGATTTAATTGCTTAATAAATGATTCTGAAAATTCGGATTGATCGAGATCTTGAATAACCAAATCATAAGATATATCATCAGTTCCAGAAAAAATCGATCCGAAAATCATGATTAGTAAAACCGGAAAAAGCAATGTCCAAAAAACAGTTCCTTTACTGCGAATCCATGATTTAAAACTTACCTTCACATCTGCAATAATAAAACGAAAATTCATGCTTCAACCTCCCGAAGTCTTGCTCCAGTAAGCTGTAAAAATAACTCCTCAAGATTAGGACGATGAATATCAATAGTATCAAACTCAATAGCATTATGTCTTAGGATGGATAACACTTCTAAAATCTGATCTTTATATTCAATGGTAACAGAGACTGAATGATTTTGTGTTTTTTTCACAGTGTAACCAGATGGGTTTAATGCTTGTGAAATTTCGTGAAAATTAACATTTGAGAATTTGAGAATACTTCCTTTTCCATATCGCTGGATGAGCTCATCTAACGATCCTTCAGCAATGAGATTCCCTTTATGAATGATGGCGATATGATCTGCTAAATATTCTGCTTCCTCCATGTAATGAGTAGTAAGAAACACAGTTTTTCCTTTTTCACGAAGATTTGCGATAACATCCCAAACTTCCCTACGTGCTTTTGGATCTAATCCAGTAGTCGGTTCATCTAAAAAAACGATATCAGGATCATTGACTAATGATATGGCCACCCCAACTCGTTGTTTCAATCCACCAGAAAGTTGTTTGTATAATTTATTTTCATCATCCTGCAAATTCATTGCAGTTATAATTTCATCGATATTAGCTTGTTTTTCAAATAAACTCGCAAAATATTGAAGAGTTTCTCTAATGGTTAGTCTTTCAAATGAATGAAACTCTTGGGGTAGGATCCCAATCCTATTTTTTATAAGATTAAAAGATGATTCACCCTCATAACCAAAAATATGTATTGATCCATTTGTTGGTTTACGAATGGATTCTATCATTTCGACAGTTGTTGTTTTTCCAGCACCATTTGGTCCTAAAAACGCAAAAACTTCTCCTTTGTTCACAGAAAAAGATATGGAATTAACTGCAACAAGAGAACCATATTCCTTTCGTAAATTACTCACCTTAATAGCCGGAGTGATAGGTTCTTTTTGGGAAAATGAGACTTCACCAACAGTATTACATTGTGGACAGGACACATTTTTTAATTCTCCAGATGTCCCGGTTACAGAGAATATTTGACTACATTTTGGACACTGAACTTGTTTTTCCATAAGATCTCCCTCATTTTATAGGAAAACTCAATCGCTGTTAACTAACATCATTTTATATGTTTTCCTTATAAAAAAACCGTATTCTATCAAGTTATCTGTATTGAATTAACGCATAAATGAAAATAACAATTATAATAAAAAGTATTATGTTATCTATTCAAGCTGATTTACCGTTTAAAATAAATGGTGGGAAACAGATGGATTTATCACTTATTCAGTCAATTGCTAAGGAAAATGATACCAAAATAGTGTTACTCGTTATGGATGGAGTCGGCGGAATTCCAAATAATGATCAAAATCAAACTGAACTCGAAGCAGCGTTTACTCCACACTTAGATAAACTTGCTGAAGAAAGTATCTGTGGATTACAACTACCCGTGGGAAACGGGATTACTCCCGGTAGTGGACCAGGACACTTAGGTGTTTTTGGATATAATCCTATAAAATATCAAGTTGGTAGGGGAGTACTTGCAGCAGGTGGGATTAATTTTGATCTACAGCATGGTGATGTAGCAGCTCGAGGAAACTTTTGTACAATCAATGAAGAAGGAAAAGTGACTGATCGACGTGCTGGGAGAATATCAACAGAGTTAAATCAACGATTATGTAACTTACTACAAGAAAACGTAAATATTCCAGGTGTAGAAATATTTGTAAGAACCGTAAAAGAACATCGATTTCTTCTTGTTTTTAGAGGAAAAAATCTGTCAGGAGAGATTCATGATACTGATCCTCAAGAAACAGGAAAAAAACCCTATGGTGCTCGAGTGAAACACGATGGAGCGAAATATACTGCTGAGTTAGTTGATCAGTTTTTAAGCCAATCTCAAGAAATCTTAAAAGATGAACATCCTGCTAACATGGTTCTTCTTAGAGGTTTTTCTCAAAAACCCAAGTGGCCGAGTATGAAATCATGTTTCAAATTAAAAAGTGCTGCGATTGCTTGCTATCCAATGTATCGAGGTGTATCTAAATTGATTGGGATGGATGTTCTTGAAACAGGTGAGAGTATTGAAAGTGAGTTTGAAACATTGAAAAAACATTGGAATGAGTATGATTTCTTCTATCTTCATATTAAAAAAACTGATAGTTATGGAGAAGATGGTAATTTTGAAGCAAAAAAGAAAGTGATTGAGGAAGTGGATCGGTTCATACCAGGTTTACGAGCATTAAATCCTGATGTGATCATGGTAACCGGAGACCATAGTACTCCATCTAAACTTGCAATTCATAGTTGGCATCCTGTTCCAGTGATGATCTGGTCAAAGGATTGTCGAGCTGATCCAGTAAAGCAATTTAATGAAACAGCTTGTCTCACAGGTGGTCTTGGCTCAAGATTTCCAGCTGAAGATTTATTCCCCATAGTTCTGGCCAATGCAAAGCGATTGGAAAAGTTTGGTGCTTAAATTACTCATTCATACACTTTGACTGGTTTCCTTCCAATCAACCGATTGAATGATATTTTTTTTCACAAATAAAGATCAAGGTATTTCTCTTCTAAATATGAAGTAAATTGATTGCTATTCAATCCTTGGCCACAAGTTTTCTTAACGATTTCTTCGGCAGTCATCATTCGTCCATATTGATGAACATGGGTTCTCAACCAGGAGATGATTGATGAATACTCTCCTTTTTTTATTCTTTCAATTGTATCTGGATTATCTTTTATTAATTGATCAAATAATTGAGCTGCATAGATACTTCCTAATGCATAGGTTGGAAAATATCCGATTGATCCTCCACTCCAATGCATATCCTGAAGCACTCCTTCTTTATCAGTAGGGGGGGTAATTCCAAGAAAATCCTGCATTTTTTCATTCCACGCCTGAGGAAGTTCTGAAACAGTAAGTTTTTCTTCCATAAGAGCAGATTCTATTTCAAATCTTAAAATAACATGTAAACAATACGTGAGTTCATCAGCTTCAACACGAATAAAAGAAGGTTTTACGGTGTTTACATATCGATACCACTTTTCAAAGGATACGGAATCCATTTGTGACCCGGCTAGTTTTTTAAATTCAGGATAATAAAATTCCCAAAATGATTTACTCCTAGCAATCATGTTTTCCCAGAATCGAGATTGTGACTCATGGAGACCTAGTGATGGTGAATCGGCAATGACCGTGTCCTTGTATTTACCGGTGGGCATTCCAAGTTCATAGAGGGCATGTCCACTTTCATGAACCGTTGAAAAAAATGAAAACAAAGGATTTTCTCTATCGAAGTTTGTGGTTATTCTTACGTCATCAGTTCCAAGACTAGTGGTAAATGGATGGGTAGATTCATCAATACGAGATGCATCATCAGGAAGATTCATTTGTTTAAAAATATGATGACAGAGTTGTTGTTGAATCTCTTTTGAAAACTTTAAAGAAAAATCTTGTTGTTGTTCAAATGTTTTTGAAGCTAGGATTTTATCTAAAATGTTTTTTATATTCTTTTTTAATTTTGTAAATTCATTTCGTAATATATCGGTTGTCATTCCTTCCTCGTAATCATCGAGAAGTGAGTCGTATCGAGGTCCTGGAAGCTGGATATACCCACAATATTCCTTTTGCAAATCAATAATTTTTTCTAAATGTGGTTGAAAAATTGAAAAATCATTTTTATTTCGTGCCTGTTGCCAAGCTGGATACGCCATGGTTGTAATTTTAGCTGATCGAGTAACAAAATCTTCAGGTACCTTTCTACTCTTTTCAACATCCTTATATAAGCGTTTCACAACATGTTGATCTTCAGCTTTTAGATTTGAAAGCACTGATTCATTACAAAGATGAGTAATATTATTCCAGAATTCATCGGATACTACTCTTTTATGAGCGAATGCAGACAATAATGCTGTTTGTTCACTTCGCTCCATAGCGCCTTTTTCGGGCATATACGTCATTTGATCCCAACCTAAGAGCGCTCCAATTCCACCGATAACAGAGAGTTCCTTTTGTTGTTTATAAATAAATTTGAGAGATTCGTCTGAAGAACTTTTCATTTTTTTCACCTATTATTATTCTATCTCTATTCCAATTGGACAGTGATCTGATCCCAATACGTCTTGTAAAATGAACGCATTTTTAACATTTGATAAAAAACTATTATTCACAAAGAAATAGTCGATCCTCCATCCTACATTTCTTTCTCTTGCCTTTGTCCGCATACTCCACCAACTATATTGATCTGGTTTTTCATTATACTGTCGAAATGTATCAGTATATCCATGCTCAATGAACCGATCAATCCAAGCACGTTCAATGGGAAGAAAACCTGAAACATTTTCATTTGCTTTCGGATGAGCTAGATCGATTTCGTTATGTGCTGTGTTGAAATCTCCACAGACAATGATGTTTTTCCCATCAGCTATTAAGTTATCTGCGTACGATAAAAAAGTATCATAGAATTCAAGCTTATAATCCAGTCTTTCCTGGCTCTGTTTTCCATTTGGAAAGTAAATATTGAAGAGAATAAAATCATCAAATTCAGTGATAAGTGTTCTTCCTTCTGAATCAAATTTTTGAATGCCGAAACCTGTTTTTACTGCTTTTGGTTTTTGTTTTGTATAGGTAGCAACACCACTGTATCCCTTTCGTTCTGCTGAATTAATATAGATATGATAATTTGGAGTGTTTTTTAGATGGAGAGGGAATTGATCTGGTAAGGCTTTGATTTCTTGAACGCAAAAGATATCCGGAGATTCATTTTTAAACCAATCATATAATCCTTTTCTATCAACCGCTCGTATTCCATTCACATTCCATGAAATTAGACGCATAAATCTTATTCCTCAACTAATATTTAATATTCCCACGAAGTGTCATTCCCCAATTGTTCTTAATATTTCTGATGTTTTGTTTATGATTCTGATCAAAAACTGGTCACTATTGAACAAATTTGCAATATCTGGTGACCACTCTTTAGCAATATTGATAACAATGAAACAACACACAAAAAAAATATATCCTCCAACAATTTTTTATACGCTAGCAATTTCAAATATCTTCCTCTGGATGGTGCTTCCAACGGAAAACCTTTTTACATTTCCTATAAATCTTATTGGTTTGATACCTACGATTATTGGAGTCGTTATCAATTTGTGGACTGATATACATTTTAAACGCAATGATACAACAGTTAAACCAGATGGGATTCCATCAACATTGATCATTTCTGGTCCATTTGCATTAAGTAGACATCCAATGTATTTGGGAATGGGTCTTATTCTCTTTGGTGAAGCGATAGTACTTGGCTCATTAGCATCATTTTTGATTCCGATTTTATTCATTATTATAATAGAAAAATTTTTCATCCCTATTGAAGAAAGAACATTAATGACCTGGTTTCCAGATGAATATGGTGAATATCAAAAAAGAAAAAGAAAATGGATATGAGTCAATAACTTCTAATTGAAAATTATTCAATCAGTTATTTTTCTTATTTATTTAATTTTTCCAAAAACTATTTATAATAATTCACATAAGTGTACTATTGTGAAATGCCAATATGCCTGGATGTAGACATGGCCAAAGAGGACGAAATCGAGGAAGACGATGGATTGATCAACTCCCCGAATACCATCAACCTTCTAGATCAGAATCATTACCACCTAACTCTATCTGTCTTTCTCCTGTCGAAATAGAAATATTCAGACTTATCGATCTAGAAAATATGACCCAACAAGAAGCAGCAGCACATATGGGTGTATCCAGAAAAACTTTCTGGATAGACCTTCAAAAAGCTCGCAGAAAAGTTGCTCATGCTCTCGTACATGGCCATCCAATATGCATCGCAGGTAGAGACTATAAATTAAGAAACCAATATGAAGGAGAATGAAAAATATGCCAAAAGGAGATAAAACTGGACCAGAAGGATTAGGTCCAAGAAGCGGAAGAGGCTTAGGCTATTGTACCGGTTATGAAAGCCCGGGATATACAAAAGGATTCCCACGTGGTGGTCGCGGTTACGGCCGAGGGTATGCTAGAGGTTTTGGACGTGGATTCGGTTGGGGTCGCGGACGAAGATATCATCTTAATCCTGATGACACATATTACCCACATCAATATCCTGTTTATCCTACAGAGCCCAACCATGAAATGAACAAAGAAGACGAAAAACATTATTTGGAAAATGTAGTTCAAAATCTTGAAAACGAACTAAAAAATATTAAAAACCGGTTAAAGCAACTTGGAAAAAACAACAAGAATGAAGCCCCATAAACTCTATTATTGGGGTTCCTTTTACCATTTCTAAATTAGGATGAATATAATTGAGAGAAGAAGGTGCATCAATGCAACCAAATCAGATGGAAGAACGGCAAAAACAAGAAGAATCAATAACACAAAATCTTCGTAAAATTAAGCAAGTTATTGTAGTTCTTAGCGGAAAGGGGGGAGTTGGAAAAAGTACGGTTTCAACGAATTTAGCTCTTACATTATCTCAACAAGGTCACACTGTTGGACTCCTTGACTGTGATATGCATGGACCAACCATACCTACCATGCTTGGACTTGAAAACACTAGAATCACTCAATCCAGTGATGGATTAAAACCAATACAAGCCACAGAACATCTCAAGGTTCTTTCCATGGGATTTCTGATCAATAACCAAGATGATGCCATTATTTGGCGAGGCCCTATGAAAATGGGAGCGATTAAACAACTCATTGGAGATTTTGACTGGGGTGATTTAGATTATTTAATCATAGATTTACCTCCAGGAACTGGCGATGAACCTTTAAGCATTGCTCAGATCATACCAAAAATTACAGGAGCTATTATTGTTACCACTCCTCAAGACGTTGCATTAGTAAGTGTTCGTAAATCCATTACTTTTGTGAAAAAACTCAATATTCCCGTGATTGGAATCATTGAAAACATGAGTGGATTTACCTGTCCGCATTGCGGAAAAAAAGTAGATATTTTCAAGTCTGGCGGTGGAAAAAAAGCTGCCGAAGATTTCAATCTTCCATATCTTGGAGATATACCCTTGGATCCAACAATTGTCGAAACTGGAGATAATGGTACTACAAAAATGATAGATGATTCTACATTAGCTACTTCATTTGAAACCATCGCTGAAAATGTAAAAAAACGTATAAAGAAAAAGGAGGGGAAAAAATAATGCCAGGTGGAGATGGAACTGGCCCTTCAGGGCAAGGAGGTAGAAGTGCTGGCGGTAGATTTGGACGAGGCGGGGTAACCTCGCAGGGCCCTGGAGGTCAATGTAGGTGCCCTAATTGTGGATATACTCAACCACATCAACTTGCTACACCGTGTTACCATCGGAAATGTCCTAAATGTGGGGCACCCATGACTCGTGAATAAATAACAACTGTTAATGACAACCGTTATTAAACAATGATGAATTCACGCACCCTATAGTGATAATTATGAAAATAGTGATAACTGCAACAAAAGACGATCTTGACGCGCCAATCGATCCTCGCTTTGGTCGCTGTCAATATTTTATCGTAGTAGATCCCGATACATTAGAATATGATGTGAAAGAGAACCACCAAAAAAACGCAACTGGTGGTGCAGGAGTGCAAGCAGCACAAACAGTTGCTCAAGCTCAGGTAGATGCAGTGATTACCGGATCCGTTGGACCAAATGCATTTGAAACTTTGCAAGCAGCTCATATAAAGATTTTCACCGGTGCAAGTGGAACCGTAAAGGATGCAATTGATGAATTTAAGAAAGGAGTATTACAGGAAACAAATACATCAACGGTCCAATCCCACCATGGCATGGGTGGTCGTGGCCGCTAAAAAGAGGAAAAAATTATGAAAGTTGGAATACCCTCAATGGGTGAAAAAGGATTAGATGAACAAGTAGGTCAGCATTTTGGGAGAGTTACTCATTATACTATTGTTAATCTAGATACGGATGAAGTTAATGTTATTAAGAATACAAGCCATCATATGGGCGGAACGCTAAATCCACCTGAAATTCTTAAAAACGAAGGAGTCGATATTATGCTCTGCTCTGGTCTTGGCCGTCGTGCAATCACTCTTTTTGAAGAAATAGGGATTGCGGTGTATATCGGGGCATCTGGAAATGTTCGTGATGCTATTTCTGCGTTTAAAAATGGTAATCTACAGCAAGCAACTCTTTCTGATGGCTGTCAAGAACATACTTTTGGTGATCACCACCATCATTAACACCATTGTTCTTCTAATTATAACTGATTGGAGGTTTTCTTTGTTATGCATACTTATTTAGATTGTATTCCTTGTTTTTTGCATCAGTCTTTAGAAGCTGCACGGATGGCAACATCTGATGAACAAAAACATGAGGAGGTTATGAAAAAGGTGATGGACTATTTGCAAACAATTGATTTTCATCGTTCTCCACCTGAAATCTCGCAACATGTTCATCATATTATTAGATCTGTTACCGCTAATCTTGATCCATATGAAAAAGTAAAAAAGGATGCGAATAAACATGCGAAAGACCACTATCCAACATTAAAACGGATGATTTCTGATAGTAATGACCCGTTATTGATGTCGGTAAAACTTGCTATTATTGGTAATGTGATTGATTTTGGAACGATGAATCGAATGAATGTTAAAGACCTGATTGAAAATATATCCCACAACGAGTTTGATGATACCGGATATAATCGATTCAAAACACAAATTGAGAAAGCAAAAACAATTGTGTATTTAGCAGATAATACTGGTGAAATATTTTTTGACCGTCTCCTTTTAGAACAAATATATAGTCTAAATCGTCACATTACCTATGTCGTTAAACAATATCCAATCATTAATGATGCAACGATAGATGATGCAGTATTTGCAGAGATAGATGCATATGCAGAAATTATCGCAGGTGATAGTGATGTTGCATATTCAGCCCCCGGAATGGTTGTATCAAATATGACTAAAGAATTGCAAAGTATGATTAAAAAAGCAGATGTTGTTATTTCTAAAGGTCAAGGTAATTATGAATCATTAAGTGATATTAAGCGAGAGATATTCTTTTTATTAATGGTAAAATGTCCACTTGTATCAGCAACTATTGGAATTGATGTAGGAACCATGGTTTTGAAGGTGAAATCGTGATTATTACCATCGCGAGTGGTAAAGGAGGAACAGGAAAAACAACGGTTGCTGTAAATCTAGCATTAAGTGTGGAAAATTCACAATTAATAGATGCAGATGTGGAGGAACCTAACGCTAATGTACTCTTACAGGCATCATTTTCAGAGGAAAAAGATGTGTTTGTTATAGTTCCAAAAATAAATGATGAACGATGTACGTACTGTGGAAAATGTAGCGAGTTTTGTGCATATAATGCCCTTGCAGTAGTACCTCAAAAGGTGCTTGTTTTTGCTGATCTTTGTCATTCTTGTAAAGGATGTGAACTCGTGTGTCCCGTAGATGCAGTAGGGTGGATGAATCGAATTGTTGGCAAGGTAAGAAAAGGTGAAAATAAAGGTGTAGACATTGTTGAAGGCGATTTGAGCCTTGGTGAGAGTATGGCTATTCCGGTAATCAAAGCAGTGAAAAAGGAAATTGATACAGAGAAAAACGTCATCATTGATGCACCACCTGGTACCTCATGTCCAGTAATGGAATCTATCTCGGATAGTGATTATGTCATCCTTGTTACCGAACCTACTCCATTTGGATTACATGATCTTAAACTTGCTGTTGACGTAGTTCGTCGAATGAATTTACCTTTTGGCGTCATTATTAATAGAGACGGAGTTGGAGATAAACGAGTTGAGTTCTATTGTCAACAAGAAAATATCCCTATCTTACTAAAGATACCTCATGATATGCAGATTGCATCACTTTATTCAAATGGGGAACCTTTTGTATTGCATATGCCTCATTTAAGAAATGCATTTGAGCAATTAATGGAACGGATCAAACAAGAGGTTTTTTCATGAAGCAAATCACCATAATCAGTGGTAAGGGTGGAACAGGAAAAACGACAATTGCTGCTGCATTTGCTGCATTAGTGAAAAATGCCGTACTTGCAGATTGTGATGTTGATGCAGCAGATCTTCATCTGATTTTAAAACCCGATGTAAAAAAAACAATTGGATTCCATGGGTTACCTGTTGCCACGATCGATAATGAACAATGCATTAACTGCAAACAATGCATCTCTCATTGTCAATTTAATGCGATTTCTGATAATATTGCGGTAAAATATGAATCCTGTGAAGGCTGTGGCGTGTGTGAACTGGTATGTCCTGTGAATGCTATACGATTGATACAACGAAATTCCGGATTGCTTTATGAATCGGAAACTCGTTTTGGTCCAATGGTCCATGCAGTATTAAACACTGCAGAAGAATCTTCGGGAAAATTAGTTACGGAAGTAAGAGAACATGCTGAAGCCGTTGCAAAGGTAAAGGGAAAAGACATTGTTCTTATTGATGGACCCCCAGGGGTTGGTTGTCCAGTTATTAGTGCAATTACTGGTGTTGATTTGGTCGTTGTGGTTACAGAACCTACAGTTTCTGGCATTCATGATTTGCAGCGAATAATTGATGTGGCTAAACATTTTAACATCCCACAAGCAGTTATCATCAATAAGAAGGATATAAACCTTCAGAAGGCATCTGAAATTGAATTCTATTGTCAATCTCAGCACATTCCTTTACTTGGAAGTATTCCTTATGATATTTCTGTAACAAAAGCGATGATTGAAGAAAAGACAATTCCTGAATTTGATTCTGGTCCGGTTTCAGATGCCGTTCGTAGTGTTTGGGTTGCACTATCTAAGTTGCTATCTTTATCTGTTAATGAACCATAAACAATAAAAATAGCATTTTTATTTTTTTATGTGAGTTGAATGTAGATGAAACATGTTCATTATACCGATATCGAAGCTGAAAATGTTGATGTAGAAGGAGCAAAGGATGCGAAAATCCGGTGGTTAATAACAAAGGATGATGGAGCAAAGAATTTTACTATGAGATTATTTGATATAGATCTTGATGGACAGACACCATTGCATCAGCATGATTGGGAACATGAAGTCTTTATTGTCTCAGGTTCTGGAGAGTTGCGGAATAAGGAACGGAAGAATCCAATTAGAAAAGGTGATGTTATTTTTGTTCCATCTATGGAATGGCATCAATTTGTCAATACGGGTAATGAATTGTTACAATTTATTTGTGTAATTCCTTATAAAGAGTAATTAAAGGTACACTCTTTTTTACAATGAAATAATTCAATTGTATATTGGTTGTGTATTTATTTTACACAATCATTATATAGGGTGAATTAGATAAACTAGAGACAACAATAATTGTACAGTCCATAGAATAACCGATGATATGGTATGTGAAATAATGATAAAACTATTTAATAAACTCAATAAGAAAAACGGATCTAATCATCCTACATTAAAAAATACAGATTGGCCAAAACATGTAGAAGATCTCAACTTCAATTCATTTAATGAATTTATTGAAAAATATCCACTATCCATTATTGATTTTTGGGCTCCCTGGTGTAAACCATGTCAAACCATGCTTCCACGCCTTAGGCGATTAGAACGAATATATCAGGGGAAAGTTGCTTTTGGCCGGATAAACACCCAAGAAGAAGAAAAACTAGCAAAAAAATATAACATCCGCGGACTCCCGCATTTTGGAATTTTTAAATATGGTGAAAAAAAAGGAAGTGCAACAGGTGTTAAATCGGTTGGAGAACTCAAAGATATTATCATTAAGTATCTTTAAAATAAGTAAAATTGCTTATCGATACCATATGGAAAAGACATTTTAGGAATTACGTAACTAACATACTAACATAATGTTATAGTTTTTATAAAGAGAATTACTATTCATATTTTATTTTAATTAATAATTGCATAGACGAAGGTACAAAAGATGAAAGTAACCATTGTATATGATAATGAGATTTATCAAAAAATGCCCGGAAGATCAGATCATGGGTTTTCATGTTTTATTGAATCTGATGTTCATAACATCTTATTTGATACAGGAACAAATGGAAGTATATTATTAGAGAACATGACTCTTCTTTCCATTAACCCAAACACCATAGACATTGTTGTAATTTCTCATGAACACTATGATCACAACGGAGGACTTTCTCGCCTCATTCAACATTTAGATAACCCAACGATTTATCGATTAGAACCAGATACTTCAAATAAGGATATTAACGAAATACAAGTGACAAAACCAATTCAAATAACAAAAAATATCCATACTACAGGAAGACTCCATGGAACTCCATTAGATGAACAATCTCTCCTTTTAGAAACAAAAAATGGCCTTTTTGTTATAACTGGTTGTTCTCATCCTGGATTAAATCAGATTTTAACGGTAGCGGAAAAAAAGGGTAAAGTAACTGGTTTATTGGGTGGATTCCATGGGTTCTCAGATTTTTCTATATTAAAAGAAATTCATTCTATTTATCCTTGCCACTGTACAAAATATAAAAAAGAAATTAGAGAAAGATTTCCAAAGAATTCATTTTCATGTGGAGTTGGTTTGACACTTGAACTATAGAATAATCAGAAAAAATTTAGCAACACTTATGATTAAAAATAATAATTAGTTAATGGAATGAAAAAGTTGAGAAACAATGGGTTTAGCTACTTACTCAATCATTTTTGATTTAGATGGGGTTCTTTTGGATTCTGAATCAGATATGAGCTGGATGAAAAAAGCATTAGAAGATACACTGGACTATTTTCACATTGAAGTTACCGAAGACAACTTGACTAAGCTTGATCGAAAGAATTTATCGAAATTTCCAGAAATCGCAGCCTTTTTTAATATCAACGTGAAAGACTTATGGAAAATACGTAACTATCATTACACAAAACGAAAAATCGAAGCAATCCAAACTGAACAAATTCTTCTTTTTCCTGATGTTTCTGCATTGTATCAATTTGCAAATAGCTCTGAACTTGCTATTTTAAGTAATAGTCCTCAAGAAGTTGTCGATGTATTTCTTAAACAATTCCATTTAGAAAAAATATTTACAGCAGGAATTGGTAGAAGTGATAAATATGAAGATATTTTCAAATTAAAACCTCATCCTTTATTATGGCAAAGATTAAAACCATTGCTTATTGGAAATACAATTTTTTATGTAGGGGATCGAACAACCGATGAGATATTTGCACACAAAATGAAAATGAAGTTTTTTGGTTTAAACCGCTATCAAGATTTATTTAATCCAGGGTATTCAACATTATATGAAATTATAAACGAAATTAATAAAATAGTATATAAAAAAACTAATTAAAATTATTCAATAGTTTTGGGGGAGGATGTTTTAGTATTCTGCTTTATTTTCTCACTATATTTTTTAAGCAGGTATTCGAGATATTCTTTTTCCTTGTCTGATCCGGGTATAAACATGATGATAACAGCCTCCACCACATAGAACTAGTTATACTTTATTCTTATATATTTATAAATGTTATAGTAAAAAATACCATACCGACAAAATAACATAATTAATTCCCCCGGCCCCTCCATCGTCCTCAATTTTGCTCTGAAAAATGTTCTTTAAACATCACCGTAGGCATTTCCATATCTTGACTTTTTAATCCAGGTACGTATTTTCTAATCAAATATCGTAAATATTGTAACTCTTCTTCAGAATGTGGTTCCATCGACAAGATTCACCAACCCATTGATTAGCATCCTGTATATTGTCTCCCCTTTTTTATAATTATGATACATTCAAAATTTTGCATATTCAATGGATAATAAAGTTCTCAAATAAAAATATAAATTTTATGAAAAAATATTTCATTTATATCGCTTTAAATTTGACATATGGATAATATAATTTCATTGATGCTATGATTTAAAATAACAGCTAATATAGGACCAAAAAATTGTAACAAGCTGTTTTTTTCTAACTGCTTTATTATATACGCCCCAAATATAAAAGAACAAAACTAACAGCAAATCAAACTAATATTTTAATGGTATTTTTCGCGCAGATTCATAATTTGACTTGATATGCGTTGCCCAAGCAGTATTTTGCTTTATATCTTCATCAGTTACAAAATGGATATCAAGGATCTCATCAGAATCGATACCCGTCCTTTCCTTGTTTTCCTCTCTTAATCGTTTATCCCATTTTTCAAACCAATCAATTAATTTTTCCTTTTGTTCTTCAGATCCTTCAAAATGAACAATAAGATCAATATCACTAGCTGGACCTGCACTCCCATCTTTAGTACTTCCCACAATGTATAATGCCTTTACTCCATATGCCAAAGGATCAAGAGCACCAGCAATCTCATGAGTTTTTTTCATCCGCCAACTCCAATGATCTGGAGGGTTTAAAAACGCCAAAGCATTCCCAACTTCCCCATCCATAATGACCGATAACGTGCCTCCATCAATAATTTCGTCAACACGAATTACGAGAACCACCTCTTTCATGTTATTAAGCATATCTTCATTATCAGGGAGGTTTTGTTTAAGATAATTTTTTGATGATAATAACAAAGATTCGTTGAATATTACGTCAGGTTGATCAGGATATAATGGTAAATATTTGATATCTGCCTCAACCAGATCCTGAAAGAAATGAGTACCAAACGAAAGTTCCGGCGTGTAATCTCCCTTTTCTTTGGCAATTTCAACTAATAAAGATGAATTGTTGATATCCCCATACTGTACAGGAACTCCAAGTTTAATATCTCCTCTGCTTCCCCACCGTCCAGGGCCCATTAATATAAATTTTCTTCTTGGAAGACCACTATTTAATTTCCCGATTACTTCAGCAACTTGTTGCATCTGTTCTCGTGTTTCAAGCGCAGCATATTTTTCAGGAATGACGTATACAATATATTCAATATGTTCAATTTGTCCTGTTGTAACATATTTATTTGCTGAAAAAAGTTTATGATTCCTTGACACATTCTTTGGGATAGGCTTTCGTTGAATATCTAATAATTGACTTTGAGGGCGACATTGCAAGAGATATAATGTTTTCCCATCAGAGGCAAATTCAATGTCGACCGGGGTTTTAATATTTTCTTCAAGAACTTGTAATAACGCTTTGATTTGTTGAAGAAACGGAGTTTTTTCAAACAATCCATCAAAGGTAACAACCATATCAGATTCAGCTGGATCAAAAAGCATTTTTTGCGGTATGCTAAGATGATCTTCCTTCTGAACACTCACAATCCTATCAAGCCCAGGAAATGATTCACCGTATTTTTTAAACACATCAAGACTATTAACCGTTTCAATCGCACCAGTTTCAAGATTGATAACATCCATAAATTGAGGAGAATATTTGATTTTTTCATTCACTAAAGTATTTACTTGTAATTCTGGTCTATTTGGAGAAACAAGAATTGGATAATCATCACCAACCCGATCAACTGCCCGAGTTCCCAGGCCTGGAACAATCCGAATAACACCATCTTTTCGGCGAATTCTTGGAGACCATCGAAATTCATTTCGACTGAATGCTACTCCACCATATAATGGCAAAAAATAAGGGCCAATCTTTGTTCCGATTACCTCCTGTATGAGCACGCCCATTTCTTCACTAAAATCAAGTAATCCTCGTTCTCTACGGTATTCAATAGGGGCAGGGCCAAATACTGAAGCGTATACTTCAGCAATAGCATTAGTCAATGCTTCGAGTCGTTCCTCTTCTGTTCCCGTATTAGGAACAAAAAGGCTTTTGTATTTTCCAGAAAATGCAGCTCCAAAACTATCTTCTAGTAAACTTGAAGATCGGATAATTAAAGGTTTACCTTCAAGGTCATGAAGAATCCGTCGAAATCCCTCTACGATCTCAGGCTGAAACACCGCATTCTTAAAGATTTGTTCAAGGAATAACTGTTCTTGACGGATTTCCTCCGGGTTTAAATATTTATGATGAAAAACTTCATCCAAATCATTGTAATGAATAAAATTTTGAGTCGTATCTGAAGAAACATACCAACTTTTGGGAAATGAAATCTCATGTAAATATTCGTTTTTTTCTTTTTCCTTTTCAATTATTTTTTTTGCAAGAAAAACGCCAGATGTTTTACCACCAAGTTTTCCTGCCCCCTGTGCTGGACCAATCACATGCTTCAATAAAGGAACAAAATCTTTTACTTCGATGAAGTTTTTAGCTACGTTAACATATTCTAATCGGTCAGTAAAGAACCGTCGGATCAACGCTGTTTTTATACTCATTTCATCTTCAGGGGCAAGTACAGTTAATTCATCTGCTTTATCATAAAACCGGATAAGTTCATTTGTTATTTCAACTAATGGTACTCCTGCTTTTTGAGAAGTCAACAATAATGGTCTTGTTTTGTCTTGTTTCATCCAAGTTTGAAACAAATTTGATATTTCTTCAGGAGACAAATGTTTACGAGCAAGTTCAAATACATAATTCTGAACTTGTTTTAATGATTCAATATCCTGCCGAGGATTTGGCATGTTGATACCACACCATTGTTGACTTGCCGCATCCCGGTCAATAGGACAGATATTGCTAAATAAATAATTGATTTGTTTGCTTTCATAAGGATAAAGATGATAAATCATTTTTCTGGTAATTCTCAGTAAAATGCGAGGATCTGTTTTTACCAAAAGGCCTATGATTACTTCCCAGTCTTGTTTTTCAGAAGGTGTTTTCTGTTTGCCATTAGTTTCTAAATCTTTCTTCATTATCTTTTCGACATGATCCAATTTTTTTCTATTTTCTTCAAGTTCTTCTTTGATTTTTCGTTCTTCAAAAAATCTTCCTAATAAGTCAGTAATCGCGTCAATCAACCATCGTTCTTGCTTTAAAAATGGTCCTTCATCAGCATCTGGTTTCTTTTCTAAATAGTAAATATCAAGATTTCCAATAATTTCATCATTTACCTTAATTGGACTGGAAAGTTTCCATTTTGTTTCTTTATAATTGGGAGTTTCAACGTGTTTTCCATCAACTTTCACGCGAGCACAAGTTATTTTTGGATATTGCCATGACAGGGGAATGAGTTTAAGTATATTCTTTAATGCATCATCAATGGAAATATTCTTATCTCGTACTATCTTAGTTAATCCATATAAACAATTGAGTTCTTTTTCTCGTTCTTTTAATTGTTGGATTTCTCCTTTTTTTGAACGTCTTGAAGAATTTCTATTATTATTTGAAGATCGCTTTAAAGGGGACATAATTCGCCATTCCTAAAATCTATTTTTCATTTTGAATTTTTTTTGTTTGTACAATTATTCCTTTCCTATTTCTTCCATCCAAATGAATAGAAAGTGGTATACTGGAAGTTACATGATAAACTAATTTTTCTTGATTTTGCTTTGGAAGAGAATGAAGGAAATCCCAGCTTAAAATACTATTTTTTGACTGTGTTATGAGATATCCAACCTGAGAGGAAACCATATCATGGAAAAAATGAGAACCTTGGGATGGTTCAATTACTTTTTCCTTAACGCTGGTCTCGATAATTGCTTTAGCTCCAGCGATATCACTCCAGATGACTGGGATTCCAAGCCATGGGTCTGCTGATCCCCATCTTCCAGGTCCAATCAGTAGATAAGGCTTTTCTTTTTCCATAAGCTTTAAATTTATGTCTCGAAGTACTGGAACAATTTGTTGCGAATCTCCCATATCAAATGATTCTGGATCAACATAAACAATATCCTTGATCCCCTTTATTGTTCCATTACCCAACGCATTTTCACTGTAACAAACTATATCTTCTTTTTTGAAATCAGTAAGATCTATATTTTCTGTTTCAGACGGAGGCATCATATTTCGAATTTGTAAAATAACAAGTTCGGCAGAATCATCTTCATCTTTGGATATATTGAGAGCAAATTCGATTTCTACAGGATAGCCAAGTGCTATTTCACTAATTGATAGTAAGAGTTCCAATGCCTTTGCCAATGGTATGGTATCATATTGCAAGAGTGGGGCAAAATTAATAACAATGTACCCGTCCTCCTCAATTCCAGGGTAGAGTCTATCATCTCCATATGAATAGGTTGATGAAAGAGATCCAAGTGTTCCATGCTTCTTTGCATCATCAATATCCAGGTGAGCTAATGAATTTTCCTCATGATCCCCCATTGTTTTATAAAAACTGGTTAGATCAATCGCATAAAATTTTTTCTGAGAATAAGGAAGGAAATCTTTAGGAGTTCCACAAAGTGGTGTCTTTGGCCGTTTTGGACAAAAACAGTAACTCGATCCGCCATCAACAATTGACTTTCCTAAACCTAGTGATAAATAAACGATTCCTTCTTCAGGACTGCAAGGACCGGCAGGATAATGATTATATGATTTCGCAACTCCTGCAACCGTAGGATAAAAATATTTACCATGTTTTTGACCGACCACTTCTTGTAACAAAATGGCCATTTTTTCATCAGCGATATGTTTTGGCGTAGAGCGTATGTAGGTTCTTGCTTTGGAAAAATAGGTTGATGCATAAACATATTTGATAGAGTTGCACACTTCCTGAAATCGTAAATCGGTTTCCCAGGATTCATTAGGTAAGAGTACCGAAGCATATATACCAGCAAAAGGCTGAAATAATGAATCTTCAAGCATCCCTGATGAACGGACAATTAAAGGTTTTCTCGTGTTTCTAACAAATGCTCTTAAATCTCCAAGAATCGTTGCCGGAAGATTTCCTTTTAAAAAATGTGAGGAAATCCGTTCATCTGATAGAAAAATGATTTCATCAAGTGAATATTTATTTTGTTCGATAAATTTATCGAATATTTCCGTGGAAAGAACAATAGTACGAGGAATGGTTATTTTTAGATTTGGAAACATTTCTTCACTAATATATTTGGATAATATTTTTGCTAAAAATGCTAATCCTCTTGCTTTTCCTCCTAAAGACCCATCACCAATGCGATGGATATTTGCCTGAGGTTCTTTTATGTTTCTTGAAAAATCGGTTACTGTAGCTTGATGAAGAGAGTAATTATATTCTTCTATCGTATCAATAATTAATTGATGGAATCGTGCAACTGATTCTACATTATGTTCTATTTCTTTTATTTTAGTTGCAAGTTCTTTTTCTTGTATTCCAAATAACCACTGTGAAATACAATGAGTATTAATCAATGAAGAAAATGCTTTGGCGGATTTATTAAGGAATATTTTTTCAAATTCACTTAATGAGTTAATGTTTTTGATTTCACCATCTAACTGTAATTGTAATCTAATCGGTCCTAGATTTTTTGATACGAGTTCTCTAAGTTTTTTCTGTAGATGTGAATCATTTTTGGAAATAAATTCTGTATTCTTTGGAAGATTCTTTTTTAATTGAGGTTCAGATGATTGCACGATAACCTTAATTGTTGGTTTGATACCTTCAATTTTTTCCGCGAGTAAAATTCCTGCTTGATCCCTTTTATTTTTTGTGTTATTATCTGAAATTACACAGAGCAAATGGTCCGTATATTCATTAACCAATGCTTTTCCTTCATCAAAATCAGTAGTATGTAAAATGAATGGCCTTCTTTGGTAACGTCGATTTTTTTGAATGAGCGTTAAATCATTATGCATTAATGCATTAACGTATTTCCATAGTTCTTCGTAGATAAGTAAAAGATAGGTTGAATAATATTGAATGTCATCTTCAATTAGAAGAATTATTTCTTTATTTTCACATGAAGGATTTGATTGAATATTTGTTTGATCTTCAAAAAGTTGAATGATGGTCAGAAGAATTAACCCATCACCATTCCATGTAAATGCTCGGTCAATGGTTTCGTAGTTATCCGTTTCTATGATTTGTTTGAGTTTGGCAGTATGATTTGCTAAATAGACAATAGGTAAATTAGGATGAGTGTCTTTGATAGAAGTTGTAATTTTCAGTAAATCAATTTCTTGAGGTTCATTAAATATAATTAGTAAATCAAATTGATCATTATCTAAAAAATGCTCTACATCTTTTGCAGATTCGACTTGAGTTATCTCTGGGGGTTGTAATGGAAGGTCTTTCGGGTAGATTCGTTGAAATAATTTTTCAATCCGCCCTTCTTCCTCAAGTAAAAAATAATCATAGGAAGAAGAAAGTAACAGGACTTTTTTTATGGAAAACGGACGTAGATGTTTTCCAGTTTCCAAAACTAGATTACTTTTATCTTTTGGTTTGTATCCTGTTATTTGTTCAATCTTATTTTTGATTGCTTCTTCCTTTGTTTCTAACATAGTAGGTTTTATTATCAGGGTGTGTTTTTAAATCCAACCACGAAGTTTACATGCTTCTACAACACGGGATATTGCTATCATGTATGCAGCATCCTGCACTCGTATCTTTTTTCGTTGTGATAGCTCCCATACTTTATAGAACGCATCGGTCATTTTATTATCGAGTTTTCCAAGGACTTCTTCTTTCGTCCAATAATAATTTTGGTTGCTTTGCACTTGTTCGAAATAACTGCAAACAACACCACCTGCATTTGCGAGGAAATCAGGTATTACTATTACTCCACGTTTATCAAGGATATCATCGGCTTCAGGTGTGATTGGTCCATTTGCACCACAGACAATGAGTTTTACATTTTCTTTGATGTCTTTAACGGTATCCTTTGTGATGGCGTTTTCAAGAGCTGCAGGAATAAGGATATCTACTTTATGAGTAAGCCAGTCGTCTCCAGGGAGAATTTCATAGCCTAGTTTTTCGGCTTTCTTTTTATCAATGCTACCAAAACGATCAGTAATATTAAGAAGTTCTTTGAGATCTATGCCATCTTTCTTATAAAAGCTATATGCTTTTTTGTCTGCTTGATCCCAACTTGACACTGATACTACAGTTCCACCATATTCTATGTATAAATCCGCAGCATAACGAGCTACATTTCCAAAGCCTTGAACTGATGCGCTGGTTTTCTCGATGTCTATGTTCATTTCCTTTAATGCTTCTCGGACCATATAGACAACGCCATAACCAGTTGCTTCAGTTCGCCCTAGAGATCCACCTAGCTCTACTGGCTTTCCAGTGATAATTCCAGGATATCGACCACCATATATGGATTCATATTCATCCATCATCCATATCATGTGTTGTGCATTGGTCATAACATCTGGTGCTGGAACATCTTGTACTGGACCAATGTTTTGGGCTACTTGTCTAACCCAACCGCGGCAGAGTTGTTGTTGCTCATTGCTAGAGAGATCGTGTGGGTCACAAATGATTCCCCCTTTTCCACCACCAAGTGGTATGTCTGATACAGCACATTTCCAAGTCATCCACATTGCAAGAGCTCTTACGGTATCAATTGTTTCTTGAGGATGAAATCGTATTCCTCCTTTTGATGGACCGCGTGCATCGTTATGCTGGACTCTGAATCCTTTAAAGATTTTAATATGACCATCATCCATTTTTACAGGTATTGTAAAGTGGTATTCACGATGAGGATTTCGTAAAAATTCTCGGGTTCCTTCGTCTAATTCAAGTTCATCGGCAACTCTATCAAATTGTTCTTGAGCCATTTTAAACGCGTTATAACCTTCTTTAGCCATAGTTTATCTCCTTATTTTATTTGGATGCGGGGGTGCGATATTAGAGGAGATATTTATATCTGGGTTATAAAAAAATAACACAATATTGTACAATATGTCCAATCATTTTTTAATTTACTGGTCAATTTGTAATATTTTTTGACCTTATTGATTTTGTTGAAGCTTCCATAGTTGTCGATCAATCCATCCAAGAGACAATTTTTGTGGTTTAATAGTATGTATCATTCTCGAAGAAAGAATAATGTTTTCAATCCCACCAATATCATGAGGAAATCTCTTAACCAAATCCTCACCCAAATCAAAAAAATCTTCTATCGTTCGAAATGCTGAAAATATTAGAAGGTTGTAACATCCTGTACTCGTTTCTTGAGCTCTTGTGATATTATTATTTTTTAGTAAATATTGTTTAATTGCATCATTATTACTTTTCACTTCGACCATTGATACAATAAGATTATATGATGGTGGAACAAATAAATTAGGGAAAAAACATTTTGGCGGACTGATGATTTTACTTTTGAGAAGTTGGTCAATTCGATATTTTATGGTTTTTCTATTTATCTCAAGATCTCGAGCTATATTGGTATCATTTCGTTGAATGAATGTTCCTTTCATTAAATACATAAAAATGGGAAATGTGCTTTCATCTAAACATATATCATTAATAATCACCGACCGATTTTTTTTAAAGGACCGGTGCAAATCATTTATAAAGCAAGTTGGATCATATTTGAAGGTTAACTTGTTGCTAAAGATATATGCATGTGCTGGGGCTCGATGTTCTCTAGTTGGTATTTTCTGATCGATAACAATCTGTTCTCTCCAAGAGTGATAAGATTCTAAATCTTTAAAAAATTCCATCAGAAGCGTATTGTAGGGGCCCTCCATACAAGAAAAAGCAGCAAAAACATGAGCGTCATCCATAAAAAAATCTTTTGTTTCATTTGTTCGGGGGATATCTGCTTTTACCAATACAAGTAATGGGTATTCTTTATATAATTGTGAAAAAGGATAAAATGGCGGATTAATAAGTTTCATATCAAATAGCCATTGAACTTTTTTTTTCACAGTACTTCTATGCATACTTAGTTCTTTTGCTAATCCTCTAATATTCACTCTGACTTCTTTTCCTGAAACAAGATAACGAAGGAGTTTGAGATTAAGTTTGTCATCAAGTAACGGTTTCATGATTCTTTATAAGAATAGACACCTTGGTTTTTGTATCATTCGGTCAATAATATCAAAAATATTGGTTTGAAAAACATTCAATCCAAAATATTAGGTAAAAATCCATTATAAATTGGTAATTTACCAATAATTATAAATAAATTGAGAACAATACAAATATTGAAAATATCAACCAAGGAGTTAACAATATGACATATAAGATAGAAACATTAAAAAAAATATTTCATAGTGAAGCTTCATCAAAATTAAAAACAATTGCACTTCTATTAATTATTTTATTAACACTTGTTGCAAACAGTGGTTGTACCGACCAAGAATCAAATACAATCAAGATATCTGGCGCATTTGCTCTTTATCCAATGATGGGAGTATGGTCTGAAGAATATCAAAAGGATCATCAAGATATTAAAATAGAACTTTCCGCTGGAGGCGCTGGAAAAGGAATGTCCGATGCTATCCAAGGACTTGTTGATATAGGAATGGTATCCAGAGAGATTTATCCATCTGAAATAGATCAGGGAATCTTTTGGGTTTCAGGCTGTAAAGATGCGGTCGTAGCAACCATAAATGAAGAAAATCCCGCTTATGAATCCATACTCTCAACAGGATTAACAAAACAACAATTTATAGACATTTATATCAATCGAACTATCACAACTTGGGGCCAGCTTATCAACGATACTGAGAATATCCAAAAAATTAATGTTTATACTCGATCAGATGCATGTGGTGCTGCTAAAACATGGGCTTCATTTCTTGGGAACTATTCACAAGATGATCTGACAAATGCTGCAGATTCAGCTATAAATGGAGACCCAAATCTTGCTGCAGCAGTTCAAGGAGATATAAAAGGAATTGGATACAATAATATCAATTTTATATATAATGCTGATACAAAACAACCGTTTGATGGGATTCGACCCATACCAATTGATCTCAATGAGAATGGAATTTTAGATGAAGACGAAAAGGTCTATGGAACTCGCGATGACATTGTAAATGCTATCGCAAATAATTTTTATCCATCTCCACCCGCAAGAGCGTTACACCTAGTCACCAAAGAACAGTATACTGGCATTACAAAAGATTTTGTTAATTGGATTTTAACTGAGGGTCAACAATTCATAGAGGATAATGGATACATACAGCTCCCTTCTGATATGGTCAACACCCAATTGTCCTATTTGGATTCAGGTGTTCGTCCAGAAACCGAATAATAACCAATAATTCGGGATTGATAAGAAACGTATTGTTGGATTCGCATGGAAAAAAGAAATATCCGGGATTTCATTGGAACAAAACTTATGCTAAGTATCACTACAGTGATTTCGGTTCTTTTCTTTATTATTTTCTTCATTCTTCTTATCAGATCCCTCCCCCTATTTTTAGAAACATCCATACAAGAATTGTTATTTTCAACATTATGGAATCCAGAAAAAGGATCATTTGGCTTAGCAGGTATATTAATTGGTACTATTCTAGTAACTGGCATCTCATTAATCATTGCCATTCCTATTTCACTTCTAACTGCAATTTATATCTCAGAATATGCTCATAAAAAAATCCGACGCATCCTTCGCCCATTTCTTGATGTTTTGGCAGGAGTTCCATCAGTCGTATACGGATTATGCGCATTTATCGTTTTTGTTCCATTTACTCGTGACGTTTTAGCACCATTTTTTAGTGTTGAAAGCACAGGTTTATGTGTGTTTACTGCAGCAGCAATACTTGCGGTCATGGTGTTTCCGATTATCATTTCTCTATGTATTGAGTGTTTTAGTGCCATGCCCATTGAACTAAAAGAAGCATCCTTATCTGCTGGTGCAACAAAATGGGAGACTGTAAAAAAAGTCATTTTTAAAGCATGTCGTCCAAGTATCGTTTCAGCAGTGTTACTAGGTTTTGGTAGAGCGTTTGGGGAAACAATCGCTGTTAATATGGTTGTAGGGGGCGTTCCAAAGATTCCAGAAACAGTGTTTAATCCTGCCCAAACACTCTCATCTCTTATCGCATCAGCATATGGTGAAATGATGTCTGTTCCGCTCTACGAGTCAGCATTGATGTTTGTTGCATTGCTGCTCTTTGTTGTAGTCGTATTTTTCAACATTCTTGGAGCATTATTTTTAAGAAGGACCAGAAGGAGGTTCTCAAAATGAATAAACGAATTCTAGAGCAGAACATTTTCAAATGTTTAATGTTAGGCTCAATTGTTATCGTTCTAGGAAGTCTGGCAATTATTGTTGGCACTGTTATTGTAAATGGTGCCTTTTCAATAAGTATTGATATGATCACACAAACATCAAGTGGAGGTTATTATTTAGGGCGTAGTGGAGGTATCCTAAATGCTATACTTGGATCGTTATTACTAGCATTGCCTGCGACCGGATTAGCTTATATTATTGGAATAGGCATTGCATTATTCCTTCAACGTGATTTTTTACATCCAAAAATAGCATCATTAATCAGGTTTTCTTTAGATATTCTATGGGGAATTCCCTCCATCATCTATGGCATTTTTTGTTTGATGATCATGGTTGCACTTGGAATAGGAACGTCTCTAATTGCAGGAATTATTGCTCTAACACTCTTAGAAATTCCTATCATCACCCGATCTATTGACGAATCAATAAAAATGGTTCCCTTTGGATTAAAAGAAGGATCATATTCACTAGGATCGACATCATTCGAAACTGCGACAAAAGTGGTTCGGAAACAAGCATTTCCCGGCATTATTGCCGGAGTGTTATTAGGTCTCGGTCGAGGTATAGGCGATGCTGCTTCAATTCTTTTTACTGCAGGTTTCTCTGATTCGATTCCTTCATCATTGATGGATTCAACCGCTGCATTACCAACAATGATCTATCATTTGTATTCTTCACCAATTCCATCTGTGAGGGAAAGAGCATATGCTGCTGCTTTTATCCTAATGATGATTGTGACTATTATCAGCATTCTTTCAAGAGGATTAACTAGACGATACGAAAAATATGTGATAAAATAAATGGAGAACATAATATGGGTGCTAGAGAAAATACAATACAAATTGAAACAAAAAATCTTAACGTAAAATACCATAATAATCATATTCTTAAAGATGTGAATATTAGCATTCCTTCGAAAAAGATTACTGCCATTATTGGTCCTTCAGGTTGTGGAAAGACAACATTATTAAAATCTTTCAATCGATTGCTTGATTTGCGAGAAGAAGTAAAAACCTCTGGTAGCATACTCGTCGATGAGATAAACATCCTTAATCCTAAACTATTTGTTCCGGACATACGAAAAAAAATGGGTCTTCTTTCTCAGAGGCCTTTTCCATTGCCCATGTCCATTTATGAAAACGTTGCTTTTGGATTAAGAATTCATGATAAAATGAAAAAAAAAGAGCTTGATGATGCTGTTGAGCTTAATTTAAAAGAAGCGGGTATTTGGAAAGAAGTAAAAGACAGATTGCATGATCCTGCTTCAGATCTTTCTGTTGGTCAACAGCAACGTCTTTGTGTTGCTCGTGCTATTGCAATCCACCCTAAGATATTATTGTGCGATGAACCTACCTCAGCACTTGATCCTATTGCAGCAAAACAAATCGAAAAATTACTAATGAAGTTAAAAAAGGATTATACAGTAGTTTTAGTGACACATACACTTCGCCAAGCTAAACGAATTGCCGATTATGTAATATTTCTCTATTTTGGAAGGGTGGTGGAACAAGGCCTTGCTGATGAAATTTTTAATAACCCTAAAGATCCAGAGATGCAAGCGTATTTAAAGGGCGATATCAGTTAATGTTAAGATGCATGTAATAAGCCCAACAAATAAGATATAAAAATTCACTTTATTTATAATTTTATAAATTATATATTTCTTTTTATCTCATTTAAAAAAATTTCCAAATTTACATTACCTTTTGATTTGGCTATTTTGATTGATTTTTCAATATTTATTGAAAAAATGATAACTTTTTTATGCTGTATAATTACTTCCATATCAGGGTCTATTTTATATGAAAATTGATTTGGAAAGAGTAATCTCAATAACAGAAACTGCAATAACCATTCGAGGATCGAGAAGAAGAATTACTGTTCCATCAGAAGTTGTAGAAAACCTGGATTTAGAAGATGGTGATAAACTCCGCTGGATTGTATTTAAAGACAATTCAATATATGTACATAAAGTAAATAACAAATAACCGCTGATTGAACGTGTTATTCTAGTATTTAATAGGGGATACTAATTCATGGAGCCGCCTTCAATTTCTGATGAGGATATACGAAAATTTCATCAAAAAATTTTTCTATTTTATAAAGAACATAAAAGAGATTTACCCTGGAGAAAAACAACAAATCCTTACAACATTCTTGTTTCTGAATTCATGCTTCAACAAACCCAAGTTTCACGAGTAATCGAATATTATAAAACATGGATGGAAAAATGGCCGATCATCCAAAAACTAGCAAATGAAAAATACAAAAACGTGTTACAAACTTGGATGGGATTAGGGTACAATCGTCGAGCATTGTATTTACATAATACCTCAAAAGTAATTGTTGATGATTTTCAAGGAAATGTATTAACTGCAGTGAAACATTATGGAAAACTTCCAGGTATTGGACTATATACTTCCAAAGCAGTGCAAATTTTTTCTGCTAATGCAGATATTGCAACAGTGGACACTAACATCAGGCGAATTTTCATTAATGAATTTTATTTGGAAGAAACCCTTCCAGATAAAGAATTATTTCAAATTGCAGAAAGATGTCTTCCAATAGGGAGAAGTAGAGATTGGCATAATGCACTTATGGATTATGGATCCATGTTTCTTACCAGTAGAAAAACAGGTATTAAGCCAAAGACCCAACAATCACAATTTAAAGGATCAGATCGCCAAATTAGAGGGAAAATACTTCGAATGCTATTAAACGAAAAGCGAACAGAGTATCAACTGAACCAACAGCTTAGGGTCGATTCAGAACGACTATCAGAAATTTTAAACAAAATGCTCAAGGAAAAGACATTGAGTAAAACAGAAGAATACTATCATGTTCCCACAGCTTAACTAAGAAATAGAAATTATATTAATAGTAGTCAATCATTTTTCTTATTATGTTCGCGGAGACTAGTGAAGGACGATTTGCTGGGTTATATGATCTTGCCTTTAATCCCGTGTTACGACGAGTTCACCATGCAACACTTCAATTGGCACAAAAATACGATTGTCATTCCATTATCGATCTTGGATCCGGGACAGGTGCCCAGGCAAGAGTGTTAACAAATCATGGTTTTACGGTGACAGGAATTGATTCATCCACAAAAATGATAGAATTTGCTCAAAGAAAATCTCATGGTTCAATTAGATTTATACAATCAGATATCACATCATTTATGCTCACTGATTCTACGTTTGATGCAGCCAATATTTGTTTAGTACTTCATCCAAATCCACTTGAAATCATCGTAAAAATACTAAATAAAACAAAAAATCTAGTTACACCAGATGGTGTTGTATTTATCACAGATTATGGTAAAGGAACAGGTTTTTCTGGAAAGATGGCAAATGGAATAATTCGATTCATTGAATCATTAGCCCAAAAAAATCATAGCAAAAACTATTTTTCATTTATTGAACAGAATGGAATTGAAATGCTCTCAACTATTCCTTCAATCAAGATAATTGAAAAAAAGATGTATTACCATGGTGCATTACAAACGTATGTAATTTCATTTTTACCATAAATACTCAATAATCAACATACAAAAAAAGTTTTTTCAAAATTTATCATCAGAATATTTATAAATATGATATGTTATTATTTAACATAGGTTAATATTATGGGAGGAGCGCAAAATAATCATGCCCAGAAGCTACTCTTTCAATGCTTTCTACTGTTCATATTAGTTGTTTCCTCAAATTCTTTTTTTGCCATTGAATGTCAAGACACCATCATTGTCCATCAAGATGGCTCTGGGGATTATACTACAATAAGAGCAGCTGTAAACGCTGCACTTTCTGGTGATGTTATCTATATCCATTCTGGAGTCTATGAAGAAGATGCGATTTTTATTAATACCTCTCTCACGTTAACTGGAGAAAATATTCATTCTACTATCATAAGCGGTGGTGGGGAAACAACTATTTTTGTTGTAAATGCAGATCAAGTGACCATCTCTGGATTGACCATTACAGGGGGCGGGGGTAATCTAGGTCAAAATATCGATATAGCTGCAGATGATTGTATCATCTCTAATAACATTATTACATTAAATGATGATGTTGGAATTGCAATTCATAACTCTTCAAATTCTTTAATAGAATCTAATGTAATTAGAGATTGTCCTTTTGCAGCCATTAGAATCTACAATACTATTCAATCTAATACTATTAAAGATAACCAGATCTCAGATTGTATCTCAGGAATTTATGTGTATAACGCTCAAAATCAAAAAATTGAACAAAATCTAGTAAGTGGTTGTTCAAAGGGCATCTATCTGGAAGAATGCACAAATAACCTTGTAACACATAATCAAATTTTTAACAACTCACAAGGGATGTTTGTATCCTATGCAAAAAATAATCGTATCACAGAAAACAATTTTATAACAAATGAAGAACAGGCAAAATTTAACACCTGGCTTTCTCCAACTGGATTGCAAATCAGTAAATGGAATAATAACTATTGGGACGATTCACTAACATTTTTTCCAAAATATATACCTGGAATTATGTTCATCAGAACATATAATCCATTAGGAATTTTTATCCCATGGGCTAGCTTTGATTGGCATCCTGCTAAAGAATCATTCGAGATAGATAAAGACATTTAAAAACTAAGAGTCAGTAGTTTTTTCCAATTGATTTTTTAGTTGTTGTATCTTATCTCGAATGAAAATTGCTTTTTCAAAATCAAGATCATCAGCTGATTTTTTCATCTCTTTTTCAAGATCAACGATAATTTTTGGGATATCGGATTTTGGAATATGTTTTGTATCCTTTATTTCCACAGTTTTTTCTGGTATTGGTTTTTGAATAGTCTGGGGAGTAATTCCATGTTTCAAATTGAAAGCAATTTGCTTATTTCTTCGCCGCATGGTCTCATCTAATGCTTTTTGCATAGAATCAGTAATTTTATCAGCATACAACACAACTTTAGCATCAACATTTCGTGCTGCCCGACCAATGATCTGGACGAGACTTCGATGATCTCGAAGGAATCCTTCCTTATCTGCATCAAGAATTCCAATAAAACCAACTTCTGGAATATCAATTCCTTCTCTAAGTAAGTTTATGCCAACTAATACATCAAATTCACCGAGGCGAAGTTGACGAAGAATTTCTCCACGTTCAATGGTATTAATCTCAGCGTGTAAATAACGAGTTTTAATCCCTTTTTCTGCTAAATAATTCGATAACTCCTCAGCAAGACGTTTGGTTAATGTTGTAACGAGTATTCGATGACCTTTAGCTATGGTGTCATGAATTTCTTTGATGAGATCAGGAATTTGCCCATCAATCGGCCGTACTTCAACCTCCGGATCAACAAGACCCGTTGGTCTAATAAGTTGTTCAACGATTTGATCAGATACGTCTAATTCATAATCTCCCGGTGTTGCAGATACAAAAACAGTGTTATTCATATATACGCTGAATTCATCAAAAGTAAGTGGCCTATTATCGAATGCACTAGGCAACCGAAAACCATACTCAATGAGTGATTTCTTTCGACTATAATCACCACGATGCATCCCATGAATTTGTGGGATGGTTCGATGACTCTCATCAATAAAAAGTAAAAAATCTTTTGGAAAATAATCTAGAAGACAATGAGGTTTTTCTCCTGCTTTTCTCTTATCAAAATGTCGTGAATAATTTTCTATTCCTTTACAAAAACCAGTTTCCTCAATCATCTCAATATCATATAACGTTCGTTGTTTCAATCGATGTTGCTCAATCATTTCAAGTTCAAGTAACCGTTCTTTCAGTTCCTCTTTGATAGAGCCTATCGCTGATTTTTGTTTTTCTTCAGGAATAACAAAATGTTTAGCGGGATACAAATAATAATAATCAAATTGTTCAACAACATCTCCGGTGATCTTATCGATTTCAGTGATCCGATCGATTTCATCACCAAATAATTCAAAACGAATGATATTATCATAATACGCAGGAACAATATCAATAACATCTCCCTTTACACGGAAACGACCTTGTTGTAATTCAAAATCATTTCGTTCATATTGCATAGCAATCAGTTTATCAAGAATATTGCTACGCGAGATATGCATCCGTTTTTCAAATTCAAACCCAAGTTGTTGATAATCAGCTGGATCTCCAACACTATAAATTGCTGAAACAGACGCAACCACAATCACATCACGTCTTGAGAGTAACGAAGCAGTTGCAGAAAGTCTCATTTGTTCAATCTTTGGATTGATGTCTGCATCTTTTTCAATGTATAAATCTCGTTCAGGAATATATGATTCTGGTTGATAGTAATCATAATAGGAAACAAAATATTCGACTCGATTTTCCGGGAAGAGCGTTTTAAATTCATTATATAATTGACCAGCAAGCGTTTTATTATGGGCAATAACTATGGTTGGTCGTTGTACCTTTTCAATGATATGAGCCATGGTGAATGTGTTGTGTACGAAAATATTTCCTTGTCCTGCCATAAAATTTTCGTTATCTTCTACAGATAAGTCATAAACATATTCACGTTTATTTTTAATTTTAGTTATTTTTACTATCTTTCTAAAATTAAAATCCAATAAATTTGATAAATTATATTCATTTGAATCGTTTTTATTTAGCCATTTTGCTAATTTTAAAAATTTTCCTTTTGAAAGATGCCTTTTTCTATTTTCAACCATTGAGATATAACTTCTTTCACATTCTATTATATGTGCAATATCTTTTTGATAAAGATTATGTTTCTTTCTAATTTTTTTTATAAATTCTGAACTATTTGGTAAAAGATCAACATTTGTATTAGAATTTTTTTTAATAGTCGTCAGTAATTTTTCTTTTTTATGGGGTATTGTAAAAGAGATAAATTTCTGAAAAAGAAGTAAATTTTGTTTCCCAGAAATACTTATTTTATAATATGTTCTTTTTAATTTTTTTGTAGACACCCGTGATGTAATTTTGAAGCGTAAAAGTAAATTTTTAACATCGTTTATTAATTCTTTAGATGCTGAAAGTAATAAAACAGAATTTTTTTCAACCCAACCATCTCCATCAAATATTCCTTTAATAATGAAAGACAATTGTCTATTGCATAAGTTATAGACAAAATTTGGTATTTTTTTCTTATATGATATTGAACCAAACGTTTTCAAAAAATTTGAAAGTAGAACGGAATAATAAACAATATCATTTTTATTTCTACGATAAGACTTTATACCTAAAGACTGGAAAAAATCTATACATATATTTTGTATATACTCATTTGAATTTGATATCAAAACGTAATTTTTAGTTGTAACTCCCTCTGAAATATAGACACCCAATAAAAATAAAAATTTATCGTCTATTTTTATCAATGGGGATGTTACATCTCGCTTTTTAGTGATTATCTTAACATAGTCATTCACATCTTTTAAATCTACCTGTAAAATTGAGAGATATTTATAAAGTTGAGGAGATGTGATTCCTCGCTCTTTTGTTTTATTTAAAATCTGATTTATTTTCCAATTTGGTGCTCTGTATTCATCTTTTAAGACATCTAAAATTTTAATTTGGTCAGAATCCAATTTTTGGATAAGATTTCTAATATAAACTTTTACGTTAGGATTATAATCCAACAGATTAACCCAATTGATTTCTAATGAAGGTGAGGGAATGAAATTAGAAGTTGGAAGATAATCTCCTATTTTAAGATTAGTTGTTTTGCACAATTCCAATTTACAATTATTTAATCTGAAACAAGTATGATATTTTGTAATCCTAATACATGAAAAATCATCAAGTACAATTTCATAAATATCTTCTTCTTTATGTCTGGAAACCTGTTTAATTTGTTTTTCTTCAATTTCGTAGTTATCTCTGTTAAATGAAATAATTGAATATCCTGATATGTTCTCAAATTCACTTTCACCTATCTTTTGGGGATTTTTAAATTGATTTTCTACGAAATCTCCAATCTTTTTCCTCTTAATC